>ENA-OURZ01000050-OURZ01000050.1-human-gut-metagenome-genome-assembly--contig:-NODE-50-length-147732-cov-5.186596_pt1 | contig 147732 bp, 101 predicted proteins | sample MGYA00242073_ERZ509195 | MGnify/ENA primary metagenome ERZ509195 (study PRJEB26280, sample SAMEA2338837) | human gut metagenome | biome: human gut; feature: human-associated habitat; material: faeces... | reverse complement strand
CCATTCCAGAAGAAGGCAAATGGGTACAGGCAAAGGAGATTAAAGACATCTCAGGTTTGACTCACGGTATCGGATGGTGTGCCCCCCAACAGGGTGCCTGCAAGTTGACACTGAACGTAAAAGAAGGTGTCATCCAAGAATGCCTGGTGGAAACTATCGGTTGTTCGGGTATGACCCATTCGGCTGCCATGGCTTCTGAAATCCTTCCGGGCAAGACGATTCTGGAAGCATTGAACACCGACTTGGTTTGCGATGCCATCAACACAGCCATGCGCGAATTGTTCCTCCAAATCGTTTACGGCCGTACACAGTCTGCTTTCTCCGAAGGCGGTTTGATGATCGGTGCCGGATTGGAAGATTTGGGTAAGGGGCTGCGTAGCCAGACCGGTACCCTTTATGGTACTTTGGCCAAAGGTACACGTTACTTGGAATTGACTGAAGGTTACATCACCAAAATGTTCCTCGACAAAGACGATCAGGTATGCGGTTACGAATTCGTACACATGGGTAAATTCATGGAGGCCATCAAGAAAGGTGTACCCGCAGACGAAGCTTTGAAGTCTGTAACAGGTACATACGGCCGTACAAAACCGGAACAGGGAATTGTTAAATCTATTGACCCACGTAAAGAATAATAAGGAGGAACCAGATTATGATTAGAGAAGTGAAATTTGAAAGTCAGGACCGTCGCATCAAGCAGATTTTGGCTGCATTGAACGAAAACGGTATCAAAGATATTGAAGAGGCTAACAAAATCTGTGAAGAAGCTGGTTTGGATCCTTACAAGACTTGCGAAGAAACCCAAATGATTTGTTTCGAAAATGCAAAGTGGGCTTACGTGGTAGGTTCTGCCATCGCATTGAAGAAAGGATGCAAGAACGCAGCCGACGCTGCCGAAGCTATCGGTATCGGCTTGCAGGCTTTCTGTATTCCGGGTTCTGTAGCCGACGACCGTAAAGTAGGTATCGGACACGGAAACTTGGCAGCCCGTCTGCTCCGCGAAGAGACGCAGTGTTTCGCCTTCTTGGCCGGCCACGAATCTTTCGCTGCTGCCGAAGGTGCCATCAAGATTGCCGAAATGGCCAACAAAGTTCGTAAGAACCCGTTGCGTTGTATCTTGAACGGCTTGGGCAAGGATGCCGCCATGATTATCTCACGTATCAACGGCTTTACCTACGTACAGACGAAGTTCGACTACTACACGGGCGAACTGAACGTAGTGAAGGAAACCGCATACTCAGACGGTCCTCGTGCTAAAGTAAAATGCTACGGTGCAGACGATGTGCGCGAAGGTGTGGCTATCTTGTGGAAGGAAAACGTAGACGTATCCATTACGGGTAACTCTACCAACCCGACCCGCTTCCAACACCCCGTAGCCGGTACGTACAAGAAAGAACGCGTATTGGCAGGCAAGCCCTACTTCTCAGTAGCTTCAGGTGGCGGTACAGGCCGTACCTTGCATCCGGACAACATGGCTGCCGGACCGGCTTCTTACGGTATGACGGATACGCTCGGCCGTATGCACTCAGACGCTCAGTTTGCAGGCTCTTCATCCGTTCCCGCCCACGTGGAAATGATGGGCTTCCTGGGTATCGGCAACAACCCGATGGTAGGTTGTACGGTAGCTTGTGCCGTAAATGTGGCTTTGGCTCTGAACAAGTAATCAGAACTCTCCATATAGAAAGAATAAAGGGGGTGCTTTAACATCCCCTTTATTCTTTACCTATTAGGTCAAGCTTACTCAATAAGCCAACATGTAATACACATTATCTCCTTCGCGCTCTTGCCTAATCTTATGCTCCTGCATCAGACGGGCAATGCTCAGACATAATTCCGTAGTTCCTAACTTACATTGGTTTTGTAACTCGTCGAACGTGCAGCGCAATGCATTCGACAATGTCTTGTAAACGCTCATACTGCGTGATTTGATGGTTTTCTCGTCTGGTATCATAATGTTTCCTTGTTGTTGATTGCAAAGAAACGAATTAAAATCGTGTCCTCAACAAACCTCTTTATAATAGATGTTCCTTTTACCCATTTTTCAGAAGAACAAAAACCACTTTGCATTATAAGAGCAATAACACCCTTTTAAAAACTTAAAAATAACCCCAAACTGCAAGGTATGTTAAAATCCCCTTTCATAAAAAATCCGGTTCTTCCCTGAACCCATTTATCAGGAAAGAACCGGAAAGCCGCCTTCGTCCACCGTAAAAATACGGCAAACAATCAATAGTTCTCTTTCTTCACTTCGAAGTAAGCCTGCGGATGCAAGCAAGCCGGACAGGTCTGCGGAGCTTCTTTACCCACATGGATATAACCGCAGTTGCGGCACTGCCATACCGTCTCTCCGTCCTTCACGAACACCTTGAATTCCTCCAGGTTCTTCAACAATGCCAGGTAACGCTCTTCGTGGCCTTTTTCCGCCACAGAAATCATACGGTACATCGCAGCAATGGCAGGAAAACCTTCTTCGTCTGCAATGTCCGCAAACTTAGGATAATCCAATGACCACTCTTCGTGTTCTCCGGCAGCCGCAGCCTTCAGGTTCTCCATGGTGGTTCCGATGACACCGGCCGGATAACTGGCCGTAATCTCTACCATGCCGCCTTCCAACCACTTGAACATACGTTTTGCATGCTCTTTTTCCTGATCGGCCGTTTCCGTAAATATAGCTGCAATCTGTTCATAACCCTCTTTCTTTGCCGCACTGGCAAAGTAAGTGTATCTCATTCTGGCCTGAGACTCTCCGGCAAAAGAAACCATCAGGTTCTTTTCCGTACGTGTACCCTTAATACTCTTTCCCATAACTTTTTTAAATTTTGAATTTAAACCTATAATGTTTCTAACGATTCAAAGATACGGATAAAAACGTTCATATTTGTAATCATTACAGCATATTTTCCTTAATTCTATGTTAAAGAATGCTATGCCGCACAGCTGAAGGCCGTGCGGCATGGCCTGTCAGTCGATAGTTACCTTACGGCTCTCCCTCCGCTGCCCTTGGGTCATCTTAACCATATACATGCCAGACTTAAATCCATTCTCTTCCATATACCCCCCGACCTCCGACGGCATGCAGATAAAACTCCCCGCACGTGCTCCATCCAACGTATAAACCACGCAATCTACCGGTTCACCAGAAACCACCCCCGTAATACCCGTCGCAGTTTTCACCTTCAAGATTCCGTTCTCCAATGCAGAAGTATCCCATTCCAAACCCTCTCCGGGGCTATCCAAATCCAACGTGCAGGCAGATGAAAGTGCCGTCCGGTTTGCGACCCACAGTTGGAACTCATCACCGGCTTCCAGTTCGAGCCCTTCACGTACCGACACTTTCAGCGTACCACGCAGGGAGAACGAGCTTATTCCTTCCAAGGTCGTACAGCGTACCTTGGAAGCCACATTGAACAGCACCTTCCCTCCGGTACTTACCGTGAGCCTCTTGCCTGAGAAATCCAACGTTCCAGAAGAAGCCCCCTCACGCGTTCCGGAATACAAGCGTCCGCCACGTTCCACCGTGACCGAAGCATTGCCCAATTTACCCATGCCACACAAAACCGCACCGTCCTCAACCGAGAGTTCTCCGCTTCCCAACATGGCATTTTCTGCCGAACGGTCATTCAGGCAAAGCGTGCCTTCCTTCACGGCCACTTCGCCCGTATTGTCCCATACTCCGCTGACCGTCATCTTGCCGCTGCCCACTTTCTCGAACTTAGAATTGGCTGTCACGGTTCCGGCCCAAGCGAAATCATCGTCACATCCCACCTGCCACGTGTTGACACCCGTGGCACCGTCATTGGCAAAAGAGGCATAACCGCCCAACGTGCCCTTTCCGGCCAATTTCCCAATACGGAAAGTCCGCCCCGTGTTTTGCACAGTTACTCCTTCGGCGATATTAAGCGTTCCGTCCGGCATACCCGAAGACGTATTGAGCGTAAAACGCGGATAGCTGTCGGCCATGTCGGCCGTGGCATTGATTGTCCCTGTAAACTGGCCCAAATTGACGGCCACCGGCGTACGTGTGGCAAACCAACCGTTACCATGTTCCACTGCACAATATATCGTAAGCGTACCTTCGCCCGTAATCTTATTGGTATAAGTGGAACGGTTGGCCAATGACCACGTACCATTACCGCCTTCCGGCACATGGATGGCATAACTTGAACCTGTATTTTCATACAACGTACCGGATATGAATTCTACCGTCTGTGCAGGCCTGTCGCAAGCCACGCACTGTACGGTTCCACCGTTGATGGCAAGACGTTCCAACGAGGGATTGGCCATGTTCAGTTTCATCCATCCGTCTCCTTTTTTGGTGAGTAACGTACCCTCCACTGGGGTTTCGACGATGAAATCCTTGAGGTTTTCGACGCATCCCCCGTCTTTGCCTTCCATCTTCATGGGAGAGCCTTGGGTGACAGTCTCTGTCGTCCGCAACGTGGCGCCGTTCTCTATGACAAAGAGGTCGGCCGATTCTACCACTCCGCCCAGACCTCCGTAAGCCCGTGTGGAGTTGCTCAACATATTCACCGATACCGTACCGCCACTGATGCGCGTACCGCCTGTATACGTATTGTCATTGCTGATGGCCAACACGCCACTGCCACGTTTCACCAATGCCGTATGCCCTGCCAGAAAACCATTCCCGTTGAAAACATAACTCTTACTATTGTCCACAGTGACGCTTTCGGCTTCGATACTGCCGGAAAGGCTCACATTCTTGCGTTCAGCCGTATCGTCGAACAGAACCCTGTCACCCGTCACAAAAAATACGGGATCGGATTCCTCTGCCAAGGTGAAATTCTCGCTTTGGCCAAAGTCCCAAATATTGCTGTTCAAACCGTTCCAAACCACATCGGATGCAGCACGCACATCGCTTAGGGAAAGGTAAAGCATCCCATCCTCCAACACCAACCTGGCACTCATTTGCGAACTGATACCCTCGATGAGGATACTGGAAAAATCCCCCTTGACCGTAGCTGCCGTACCTATCGGATACCGTCCGGGCTGCACTTCTTCGCCCCGGAACTCAAACACCGGTGCCAAATACTTCGGCCCGTATTTCCATGACTTCGTCTCGACGGTAAGCACTTTGGCATCGAGACGGTCGGAAGTAAAGTCACTTTTCAAATCAAAGACCACGCGCGAACCGAAACCCAACGTCACGGAGTCTGTCGTAAGGGTTCCGACCTGTCCGTCACCACCCGGATAGACCGTGGCACCATAGTCCGCCTTGATGCTACGGAAAGTACCGGAGGAACGGAGCGACGTATGGCGGTTAAGCCAAAGGGAAGACTTCTTCATCGTCCCGTTGAAAACGAGTGTCCCGTTCCATACATCCGTATTGCCGCTATGGGTCATCTCCACGTCCGGCAGCACCAACGTACCTTCCCCCTGCTTGACCACGCGTGTGGCTCCACTGAACCCGCTACCCGTCACCGTACAAGTATAATAGTCATAATCGATAGGCACGTCTTTCGTGACACAATCGCTCGATGCCGTGCCCTGCACCCACGAAGGCACGTTGAACATGGCCACCCACGGTTCGGCACCCGGCTCCACGGATACCGACATGTCCGCATTGTCGAACACAAGCACCTGGCTACCATTGTGCGCCGTAATAATATTGCCCCCGTTCGCAATCTGTGTACGCCCTTCCGTGGTGAGCGGCGGCGGAGCCACGGTGATGCCCTCCAGTTCGCCCAAGAAATAGCTCAAGTGGGGAGGCTGATTGTAACCGATGGTTTCCCACACCATGCCCTGCCGGTATTGATGGTCGTGCCAAAGGGTAGGGATACGGAATTCCGTCGGGTAGTTGGTCGTATAAATCAACAAGTCCTTCCCGTCCCGCACAAGCAGTTCCTCACGCCAGTCGCCGAAAAGGTCACCCGTGGCACATGGGTTATTTTTGCTCCAGTTGTTCATCGCACCATTCCCCAAGAAGATGCGCCCCACACCGGGCTTGTCAATCTTGGGTTGGCGTTCCGTCCCCGGGCTGTTGAGCACCTCGCTGCACAGGTCACCATCCCAATAGATACGGAAATTCAAGTCCCACCCCGCCACGTCGGGCAACGGCTTGTCTGCCGTGAGGCTGATGACACCCGACTGGCTGCTTGCCCCTTGGCAACCCGGATAATCCTTATAGAACTTGCCGGCCAACGCACGCCCGTCGTCACTGGTACTTTGCAAACGGTAATACAGTTCCGACGTGGTGGCATTCCGGTAGTTCATGGCCGGGGAACTTTCGTTGCAGGCAAACATCTCCTGTCCGAAGCGGTAAGGATCCAAATCGGTACAATGTTGGGCGTCGCCATGCCCAAGGCCGGTAGTACTCAATCCCTTTCCATTATCATCGATTATCATTGAACCGAACACGATTTCATCCCGTCCGTCCATGTCCACATCGGCCACGCCGAAGTTGTGGTAACCTTGTCCGAACCACGGACCTCCCACACTACATACCCAATTCCAACGTTCCGTCAGCTTATGCGTAGCAGGGTCTACGTCGAAAGTATAAAACTTGTGACGCGTGTAGCAACCGCGTCCGACGAAAATGGAAGGATGCCGGCCGTCCAGATAAGGCGCACCGAAATAGTGCTTGGTGGCACGATGCCCCGTACCGTCGCCCCAGGCTGCCGTCCAGTCCGTCTCGCCTGGTTCCAGCCGTTTGCAAGGGTAAGGCATCCATTTCTCGCCGTTTTCACCGATTTCGTACAACTTGCCCGTGGCTCCCTCCATGTAGAGCAAATATTCGTTATCGGGCATGGAATATTCGGTATTGTTAATCCTACGGATATCATGGGACATATTGCCCACCTCCGTGACCGTACCGTCCGGATGATGGACAATCATGTTGTCAGCTCCACGCATCAATACTTCAGCCTTGCCGTCACCATCCCAGTCGAAAGCTACGGCATCGAACTGTTCATCGGGTCCCGATTGCATGTTCGGGCCGATGTCGATGTACCACAGCCGCTCCCCCTTGACGTTGTACACCTCGATGCGGTTGTAAGCCGAAGTATTGGCCACGTCCGTCACTCCAGGAGTACCCGTATAAAGACGCTTGGCGATAATCTCCGGCATCCCGTCGCCATCGACATCGGCCAACACGGCGTCGTTAAACATATAGTTTTCTGTCAGGTCCTCGCCGTTACGTCCTTTCATTTCCGCACCCGGCACTCTGAGGAAACCGGTATTCTGTCCTGTAAGGGAATAGAAACTGAATTCCTTGAAACGTTTGACGGGGTCACACTGTTCCCCCTCCTTGCCTTTCACCACGGGAGCCACCGTATATCGGGTTTCGGCCGTTCCTCCCGTATGGACATAGTTACTCGCAGACAGCCCTTTGGCCACCAACACACCATCGGCATAAAGGTTGTAAGTCACGTCATAATACTCCTCGCCCAGCACACGCCAACTCACGAAGTTTCCACTTCCGCTTTGGGTGACAGTGGCCACAAGGCCGCGTCCCAGTTTGTCCATCGTCCGTTGGGCACACAAATCCGTTGTACTGCCTCCTAAAGCCAAGCAGCAAGCAAAAAACAAAATCTGTTTCTTTTTCATGGGTTCTATTTTATTAGGTTAATTCACAAGATGATACAAAAATACATAAATAACTCAACAAACCACTACGTTTGGGGACTTTTTATCTGAACTTTTTGATTTTGTCAACAAAAACCAATAGCATCTGCTTCCTCTCCAAGAAAAATCCACCAACCAATAACACATTCATAACCAACGCCATACAAACTCACAAAAACAACCGCAGAACGGAAAATCAATCTCAGCCGATTGATTTTCCGTTCTGCGCCAAACGATTTTCCGTTCTCAGCAAGACAGCGTCACACCTTCCGCAACCCCGTCCTTTCTGTAAAGGATACTAACTTCACGTCAAAGGACTCCCTTGCTCGAAGGCAGCTCGTAATGATAGATGTCGCGCCGTACCGCCATCTTGAGGCTCCGGGCCAGAGCCTTGAAAATTCCCTCTATCTTATGGTGCTCATTCACGCCTTCGGCCTTGATATTCAAGTTCATCCGCGCCGCGTCGCTCAGGCTCTTGAAGAAGTGGAAGAACATCTCGGTAGGCATCTCGCCCACTTTCTCGCGACGGAATTCGGCATCCCACACCAACCAAGGCCGTCCGCCGAAATCGAGGACCACGCTGCACAGGCAGTCGTCCATGGGCAGACAATAACCGTAACGCTCGATGCCGCGCTTGTCGCCCAAAGCACGCAACAGGCACTCACCCAAAGCCAAGGCCGTATCCTCTATCGTGTGGTGTTCGTCCACCTGCAAGTCCCCTTCCGTGCGGATATACAGATCCATTCCGCCATGCTTGCCGATTTGCTCCAGCATGTGGTCGAAGAATCCCAATCCCGTACGGATATCACACCGGCCGCTGCCGTCCAAATCCAAGCGTACCTCGATATCGGTCTCCTTGGTCGTGCGGCGCACACGGGCTTTACGTTCTCCGGCAAAAAGGATTTCGGCAATACGGTCCCAACTGTCCACGTAACGGATGCGCTCGTCCGAAAAAGAACTTTCTTCCTTCTCCTTCAGTATCAAGGCACGGCAACCGAGGTTCAGGGCCAACTGCGCGTCCGTCTCGCGGTCGCCGATGACCCAACAGGCCTCCATGTCGTAACCGCCCGAAGTGTAACGTCCTAACATGGCCGTACCCGGCTTGCGCGTGGGCAAATTTTCTTCCGGGAAACTGCGGTCTATCAACACGTCGTCGAACGTCACGCCCTCTCCCTCCAAGGTACGCATCATCAGATTGTGCACCGGCCAAAAGGTATCTTCGGGGAAGGCATCCGTGCCCAACCCGTCTTGGTTGGACACCATGACAAACTCGTAATCCAGTTTCTGGCGGATAAATGCCAGATTGCGCATCACACCCGGCACGAACTCCAGTTTCTCGAACGCGTCTATCTGCTCGTCCGCCGGCTCTTTTATCAAAGTGCCGTCGCGGTCTATAAACAAGGCTTTTTTCATGATGTTCATTTTATCGTCTCCGGTTTGTAAGAACGCAACGCGCCCAACAGACTGTTGTCCTCCTGCGGCGTACCGATGGTCACGCGCAGGCAGTCGCCGCAAAGTTCCACCCTCGAACGGTTGCGCACGATAATGCCGTTCTTCACCAAATAGGCGTATATCGCATCGGCTCCTTTGACTTTCGCCAGAAAGAAATTGGCATTCGTCGGATAAATCTTCTCGCAGATATCCAGTTCGGCAAAGGCCGCCATGACCTGCCCGCGTTCGCGCAGCAACGTCTTCACCCACTTGTCCACATCGAAACGCTTCTTCAATATCTCCACGGCCTGACGTTGGGTCAGTTGGTTCACGTTGTAAGGGTACTTCACCTTATTAAATAAGGAGATGACCTCTTCTGAGGCAAAGGCCATGCCCAAGCGGATGGCCGCGCTCCCCCATGCCTTGGAAAACGTGTTGAGCACGATGAGGTTCGGATATGCCTCCAAATCTTCACGGAACGGCTTCTGTCCGGAAAAGTCGGCGTATGCCTCATCGATGACCACCATCCCCGGAAAACGCTCAAGCACCTTGACGATTTCCTCCCGTTCCAAGTCGTTTCCCGAAGGGTTGTTCGGCGAACAAAGGAATACCAACTTCGTGTGTTCGTCCGCAACGGCCAATAATTTATCCGCATCCAACCGGAAACCGTCGTCCAACAAGACGGGGCGATAGGCCACGTCGTTGATGTCCGCACACACTTTATACATACCGTAAGTAGGGGCTATCGCCACCACGTTGTCCGTTTTCGGTTCGCAGAATATCCGGAATGCCAAGTCGATGGCTTCGTCACTGCCGTTACCGAGAAAGATTTGTCCGGGCTTCACGCCTTTGACGGGAGCCAACATCTCTTTCACCTCCAATTGCAAAGGGTCGGGATAGCGGTTGTACGGGGCATTGTAAGGATTCTCGTTCGCATCGAGAAAGACGGAAGCCGCCGCACCCTTGTATTCGTCACGGGCCGAACTGTACGGCTTCAACGCCCAGATGTTCGGGCGCACTAATTCTTGCAAAGGTTTCATGCTCATTTCATTTCGGTTTTAATGGATTCCAATCTTACGGTCATGGCGTTGCGGTGTGCATCGAGGTGCTCGCCCGCCGCCATGAGTTCCACGGCCGGACCGATGGCACGGATACCCTGCGGCGTGAGTTCCTGAAATGTGATCTTACGGTGGTAGCTGTCCAAGTTGACACCGCTGTAAGCCGTGGCATAACCGTTGGTAGGCAACGTATGGTTTGTGCCCGAAGCATAATCCCCCGCACTCTCCGGCGTATAAGAACCGAGGAACACGCTGCCTGCATTGACCACCCGTTCGGCGGCCTGCATGTAATCGGCCGTTTCGATAATCAGATGTTCGGGTGCGTAGCGGTTGGTCAGTTCCAGTGCCTCGTCCATGTCGCGCACCACGACGAGTTTGCTGTGAGCCAATGCCTGCTTCGCGATTTCCTTGCGCGGAAGGGCAGCCAACTGGCGTTCCACTTCGTCCTGTACCTTGCCGACCAAGGCTTCGTCGGTCGTCACCAACAAGACTTGGCTGTCCACGCCGTGCTCGGCCTGCGAAAGCAAGTCGGCCGCCACGAACACCGGATTGGAACCGGCATCGGCCAATACCGCCACCTCCGAAGGTCCGGCGGGCATGTCGATGGCTACGTCGTGAAGCGACACCTGTTGTTTGGCCGCCATGACGTACTGGTTGCCGGGACCGAATATCTTGTACACCTTGGGCACGCTTTCCGTACCGTAGGCCATGGCACCGATGGCCTGCACGCCGCCCGCCTTGAAAATGCGGTTCACTCCGGCCACACGGGCCGCGCAAAGGATGGCGGGATGCACCTTGCCGTCGCGCCCCGGAGGCGTGCAAAGCACGATTTCACGGCATCCGGCAATCTTGGCCGGTGTGGCCAGCATCAGCACCGTGGAGAAAAGCGGCGCCGTCCCTCCGGGTATGTAAAGCCCCACCCGTTCTATGGGAACGGCTTTCTGCCAACAGGTCACCCCGGGACGGACTTCCACCTTCGTCGTTTCAAAGCGTTGGGAAGCGTGGAACTTCCCTATATTTTCGTGCGCCAGGCGCAAAGCATCTTTCAGTTCGGGCGACACCAGACGTTCGGCCTCGTCCATTTCTTCTTCCGTGACGGCCAGACGCTCCAGTTCCACATGGTCGAACTGCTTTTCGTAGGCCATGACGGCGCGGTCGCCGCCCGTCTTCACGTCGTCCAACACCCTACATACGGTTTCACGCAACGTGTCCACGTTCATTACGGGACGTTTCAACAGTTCGTCCCATTCTTCTTTTTGCGGATATTTTATCACATTCATTTGCTGTCCTCCTCTTTTTGATATGAAAATACCAACCTGTCCGGCTCAAAGAATCATCTTCTCTACGGGAACGACCAGAATACCCTGCGCTCCCAACTCCTTCAGTTTGGAGATAATCTCCCAAAAGCGAGACTCGTCGATGACGGTGTGCACGCTGCTCCACCCTTCCTGCGCCAAAGGCATCACCGTGGGGCTTTTGGCTCCGGGCAATACGGACACGACATCTTTCACCTTGTCCGACGGCACGTTCATCAGGACGTATTTCTTGTCTTCCGCACTCTTTACCGCCTCAATGCGGAACAGCAATTCGTCCAAAATCGCCTTCTTGGCATCGTCCATATTCCGGTTGGCGATGAGCAACGCCTCGCTCTTCATGACGACGGCCACCTCCTGCAAGTTATTGCTAACCAAGGTGGAACCGGAGCTTACGATATCGAAAATACCGTCGGCCAACCCGATACCGGGCGCGATTTCCACAGAACCGGTAATGACATGGATGTCAGCCTCCACCCCGTTTTCCTTCATGAATTTTTTCAGGATACTGGGATAGGAAGTGGCTATCTTCTTGCCTTCGAACCAAGAAAGGCCGGAATAATCCACAGCCTTGGGTATGGCCAACGAAAGGCGGCACTTGCTGAAGCCCAGACGGCGTACCACCACGGCATCCTCCTCTCTTTCCACAAATTCATTTTCACCCACGATACCCAAGTCGGCCACTCCTCCCGCCACGGACTGCGGAATATCGTCGTCGCGCAGGTAAAGCACCTCGACGGGGAAATTGGAAGACTGCACCAACAAGGTGCGCTTGGATGAACTCACTTTGATGTCGGCCTCCGCCAGGAGCGCCATGGTGTCTTCGTAAAGACGTCCTTTCGACTGTACTGCAATTCTAAGCATATCTGTTTTTTCAATAATGTATTCTTAAACTATCAAAAAAGGCTCACCGTTCATATCGGCAAGCCTTCATTTCTATCCTTCCATTGGCACACGCGGGACAGCCTACCGATTTCTAACCGTTAGGATGATGATGGTGGCGTGTTGCAATATTCTTCATTTTCTCTTTTGTTTATGGCAAAGTTAAACTATTATCCGCAAATAAGCAACAAATTCGCAAGAAAATTACGAAGAAGTTATCGTTGCCCAAAGGAATATATAAAAATTAGACATAGCATTTTTACATGGGGTGCCTCTCACGAATACTCCTTTGAGATTGTCCATAATCGGATGACAATGCCGAAGAATAATTTTTCTTGATGACCTCCTCGCATGGGCTACCTCCAAATGCGTTGTAACCAATATATTCCACATCAGGCAACTGCATATAAAACAAACCTAAACAACGTCTAAATGCATATGCCCCTACAGACTTTATTTCTTTCGAGAACGCTATGGCATACAAATCCTTGCAATCCGAAAAAGAACTTTCAGGAATTTCATCTATAGAAGCATTCCAATACACCTGCCTCAAAGAGCTCGAATGAAAAACAGAAGTTCCAATTTCTTCTACCGAGCTAGGAATAAGAACTAAATCAAGTCCTTCACAGAAACTAAAAGCACTATTCCCTATCTTACGGATACCTTCAGGAATAATAAAGTACGGAGGCATGTACATCCCTGTAAAAGCATACGCACCGATTTCGCCCACTCCGTTGACAAAATTCGTTTTAGCACATCCAGCCACAACTTTTCCTGTCGCCGTTTCTATAACAGCATTGCATCCCTGTCTGGAGTCGTATACCGGATTCTGCACATCCACCTCCATTGAGATACAAAATATACAACAAGCAAAAGCACGTTCACCTATTAAAGTTACCGTTTTGGGAATTTCTACCGTACGAAGTGAACTATGGACAAATGCAGCCTCTCCTATTTCCTTTACGCCCTCCACTATACGTGAATTTCCACATCCGGAAATAATCTTATCGCTTGCAGTTTCCACGATTGCATTGCAACCATACCGTGAATCATAAACCGGATTCAACGTATCAACTTCGATTGTGTCTAACATCCAACATTTTCCAAACAAGGGTGCTTGTATGGAAGAAACCTTAGAAGGAATATGCAAAGACTTCATTTGAGCACACCCCCAAAAGGCAAAATTCCCTATCCTTTCAAGAGTATGTGGCAACACAACAGATTTCAAGCCTGCACAACCACTGAAAGCCCCACTGCCAATCTCCACAACCCCTTCCGGAATAGACAATTCTTCCATACCCAAACAACCATAAAAAGCAGATTCGCCAATACGCCCTATCCCTTTGGGAATAACAGAAGTACGGCAACCAAGAACGAGTTCCTTATTTTTTTCATCCACAATGACATTACAACCTTCAGGTGAACTAAAAATTTCATTCCTACGGTCTACACTGATTGAACGCAAATTGGGACAAAATCCAAAAGCACTGCTACTTATATAATCTACGGTACTGGATATCACTATGCTCTGAAGTAAGGGAGAGTCAAAAAAAGCATAATCATATATAGCCTCTACTCCCTCTCCGATAACCACTTGTTCCACACATCCATTTCGGGCAAAAGCATTCTCCCCCACTCCCGTCACACGATACTCATAACCGTTATGCACAATCGAACCGGGCAGTACCAAAATTGTTGCCGTACGCAAAGAGTCTTCTATTCCCACTATATACACAGCAGAATCCCCATCATATACATAGTCTTCTACCATATATTGAAAATGGCCGTCCGTAAATACCCCTCCGGCACAGACCGTTAAAATTGTCCGAAAGAACAAAACTACAAATACAGACAGGAAATTAGTCACACGCATTTGCAACATGGATTTTAATAATAAACAGAAACAACCGTACTTGCCGGAACAGTTTTTACACCTTCGCTATCGCTATACGTCACGGTATCTCCCTTCGGATTATATCTTATAAATTTTCCGGTATGATTCGCAAAATTCACTGTTCTTACTTTCGTTTTTCCAGGATCCTTAAAAAAATCCGATGCCGTATTATCCTTGCTAAACGTCTTTCCTCCTTGCAACAAACCAAAATGAATTCCCACATTCAACATCACAGACGGATCCATTCGACCTCCTTGATAATCATAATTATCATGAGCGTATTTATATAATTGATTATAATAGTTTTCTGCCGTTGTCCCTGAATTAGTCCAACCTTCCGGAGTCTTGTGTTTCAAGGACACTAAAGCATAAAGAGCACACTCGTCCTTATTCACCGGAATATCAGCATCAGGGTTTCCTCCTACTTCCGGCCCTAACCGTTTTCCCCTCATGATTTGGTCTTCGATATCCAAACTGGATAATCCCGGCTCTTCATAATCGGCAGTACAACTACCCAAATAAAACAAACCTGATGCAATTGCGATTGCTGCGACTGACACATAAAACGTTTTTCTCATAATACACAATTTAAAATGGTTTATACTTTACCCTATAAAAGCCTTACCAACTTTTATCTATGGGTTGTTGCAAATATAGGTATCCCGCCTGCATTTACAAAATATTTTTTTAATAAAATCAATAAACATGTTTTATAACACAACAAACAGACACTATTTGTCTACCTCTAAGATTACAAAACAGCCTTCATCCTTCAGGGTACATGTTAATTTGAAGTTATAGGCTGAAGGATGTTTTTGCAAAACCTCTTGGGAAAACTTCTGGAAGGGGATGCAATACGAGACAAGAGGAATCCACCGTAAAATTCTACCGCCTCATAACTCGTTCCGTATAATGGTCCAAACATTCATTAGCTTCTTGGATAATCCTTTTCACCGCTGCGGATTTCTTAATTTTAACAGGCTTATTCATAATTGTTCTCGCCACTTCACAAGCATTTACACTATCCCCGTTTTCCCTATAAATCCGCATCTCATGGTATAAAGGTAAAAAGCGGTTAGGCACCATCCTGTTGGCATACCTATATTTTTCAATAGCCATTTGAGGCTGCCCTAAATGTTGGTAACAGCTTGCCATGAGCATCTGCACATTATAATCATTATATTTACTGGCGCACTCTTGAAGTATTTTCAGTGCTTCATTATAATGTCTTTCAAAATGAAGTTCTGCACCATAATTATACAAGAAAGCTCCGTCATCTTTCAAATCCTTATATAATTCGGCATATTGTGGTAACATATCCAAAGTTTCTCCCATCAAGGCTTTCTCTTGCACCTTAACCCAATGCACCTCATTTTTATATGACACGGCCATGGGAACAGAGTAAAGAAAAGCAACAAGCAAAGCACAAAAAGCCAATGGCCTAACAAAACGGAACCGTGCAAACACCGGGAAAAGACTAACTGATAGAAGATAAGCTATGACAAGCCAAACAAAAGGGATATGGAAAGGATAAGAAAACATCGCCCAAATGGCAAGAGCGAAATACAAACTTATCCAAAGTTTCTTCTGCTTATCACAACCCTTAAAAACGTTCTTCAAAATCCACCCCAACATCAGCAATAAAAGAATCAACCCCGCAATACCATATTGAACGGTAAACCACAAGAATTCATTAAACGGATGAGAAAGGTTATCTGCCAACAAAAGAAAAGAAGATTCAGGATTCCGCATAAAATAATCGGCCTGATACGGCATATAGAAAGCATCAAAACCATTGTTTCCCCATCCCAGAAACGGACGGTCGGCAATCATGTTCGCAGAAACTTTCCATGCCAACAACCGTCCGTCTGCCGAGTCTTGTTTACACCAATACAACACTCCTGCCAACAAAGCCAAAGCAACCCACAAAAGAATTATTCGTTTTCGATTGAACCTGTAATCTTTTATCACCCCCAACTTAGGCATCCACATGATAAAAGCGGAACATATCCCTGCGAGTATGCCTGTGCGAGAAGCTGACAATATTAAAAAAGCCCCCATACAAAAAGTCAAAACACCCCAGACTAAACGACAAACAGCAGTTGACCTTGCAGTAAAATACATACCTATGGGCAAGCAAAAGGACATGAACATAGCAAAAACAGCCGGATTGTCAAAACTACCGGTAAAGTGATAGTAAGGGTTGATTACAGGAAAAAGACCGCCAAGTTGCAATAGGGCACATACTATTTCCAAGATTCCCACACAAAAAAAAGACATGAGAACTGCGTGTGTTGAAGACAAGTAATCCCGTTTCAAGACAACGGCCATACAAAAGCAGATGCCAATGACCATCACGCTAAATGCAGCCCACATGTGGCATAACAAGTGAGCCAGGCGGAAATGTGGAAAAGCCGCCATAAAAGCAGTGCCGCCACATAAAAGCAAGGCAACACCGCCCCACAAAACCGTACTCCTATTCCACCTCACATTCATAATCCACGCACGAACGGCTCTGTTTGCAATCCTTCAGCAAAGCCGCTACGGCCAAATGAGCCGGATGGACCGCATAAGCCCTTACGTCGTCCATCGTGTCGAACTCACTGTAGAGCGCGATGTCGAACTGTTCTTCCGGATTGGCATTCAACCCGACTTCAATCTTCCGGATAAACGGGATTTTGGCAGGCAGGGCCTCTATCCCTTTCTTAAAAGCGTCCATCACATTTTTCTTACGCCTAGCTTCCATCTCAGAAGACAACTGAAATAATACGATATGTTTCACCATAATAATACAACGTCTTTTATATTATTTTCATCCAAAGTTAGCAAAAAATCCGTTCATGGCACCCGCTTCCAACTGTTTTTTGCTTACCTTTGCCTTATCACACTTATGCATCCATTATGATCAGACAAGGAATCATCGGTATTTGGAGATTTTACCGCGACGGTTTCCGCAGCATGACGCTGGGACGTACGTTGTGGGCCGTGATTCTCATCAAACTTTTCATCATGTTCTTTATCCTGAAACTTTTTTTCTTCCCGCCTTTCCTCAAAGGCAAATCGACCGTAGAAAAGGAAGACTATGTAGGCAACGAACTGATAGAAAGAGCTATCCATCCTTAATTTGAAATAAAAACAAGGCTTATGTTAGACAATATGGAGACAATGATAGACTGGTCAAGGGCACAATTCGCCCTGACGGCAATGTACCACTGGCTGTTTGTTCCGCTCACGTTGGGACTGGCCGTCATCATGGGAGTTATGGAGACACGATACGTCATTTCCGGTCATGATTTCTGGAAAAGGACAGCCCGGTTCTGGATGAAACTGTTCGGAATCAATTTCGCTATCGGAGTAGCTACCGGACTGATTCTCGAATTCCAATTCGGTACGAACTGGAGCAACTATTCCTGGTTCGTAGGTGATATCTTCGGAGCACCGCTTGCTATTGAAGGTATCGTGGCCTTCTTTATGGAGGCCACTTTCGTAGCCGTAATGTTTTTCGGATGGGACAAAGTCGGCAAGAAGTTCCATTTGGCTTCGACATGGCTCACCGGCCTGGGAGCCACCTTGTCTGCCTGGTGGATTCTGGTGGCCAATTCATGGATGCAATATCCCGTAGGAATGGTATTCAACCCCGAAACGGTACGCAATGAAATGGTCGATTTCCTCGCCGTAGCCTTTTCGCCTGTAGCCGTAATGAAATTCTTGCATACGGTACTCAGCAGTTGGATTGTAGGAGCCGTGTTCGTCATTGGAGTCAGTGCCTGGTTCCTATTGAAACGGCGTGAGAAGGAATTCGCCTTGGCCAGTATGAAAATTGCAGCATGTACAGGTATGGCCGCCTCACTGTTGACACTATATAGCGGAGATAAATCCGCCTATCAGGTCGCACAATACCAACCGATGAAACTGGCTGCCATGGAAGCGCTTTACGAAGGTGGGACAAGACAGCCGTTAACAGTGGTCGGCGAATGGAAAATCCCGACCATGCTGTCTTTTCTGGCCACACGGAATCCCGACGGTTACGTACCGGGAATCCACAACATCCTAGCGGGAGGATATACGACAAACGACGGTTCCAAGGCTCTGTCCGCCACAGAAAAGATAGCGAAAGGCAAAATGGCAATCGCGGCCTTATCGGATTTCCGGCAGGCTCAAAAGGACGGCGAACAAGATAAGATGGACGCGTCCCGCCGCACATTGAAAGAAAACATGCCATACTTCGGTTACGGTTATATTCAAAACCCTGACGACCTTGTGCCGAATGTAGGACTTTCGTTCTGGACATTCCGGATTATGGTAGGTTTCGGGATGTATTTCCTTGCTTTTTTCGCCTTGGTTATTTTCCTGTCATGGAAAAACATGCTATATGGACAAAGATGGCTGCACCGAATCGCCCTATGGAGCATTCCTTGCGCCTTCGTAGCCAGCCAGGCCGGCTGGGTCGTAGCAGAGGTCGGGCGACAACCTTGGGCCATCCAGGATTTGTTACCGGTCAATGCCGCCATATCCAACCTGTCCGCAGGAGCGGTACAAACGACATTCTTCATCTTTCTGGCCATTTTCACTATTTTATTCATTGCCGAGATAGGCATCATGGTAAAAGCCATCCAAAAAGGGCCTGAATCCCGGGCGTAACCGATAAAAAGATTAGTCACTGTCAAATATCAAAACTATGGAATCTACCTATATTTTTCTACAGCATTATTGGTGGTTCATCATATCCCTGTTAGGGGCGCTATTGGTCTTCTTGTTGTTCGTACAAGGGGGCAACTCATTGTTATTCCGCTTGGGAAAGAATGAAACGGAACGCGCCTTATTGGTGAACGCGACAGGCAGCAAATGGGAGTTTACATTTACCACGCTCGTCACTTTCGGAGGGGCTTTTTTTGCCTCTTTCCCTCTGTTTTACAGCACAAGCTTCGGCGGAGCATATTGGCTGTGGATGCTCATACTTTTCAGTTTCGTACTACAAGCCATTTCTTATGAATTCCAATCGAAATTAGGAAATCTGTTAGGCAAACGTACTTACCAATCTTTTTTGGTATTCAACGGAGTCATGGGTCCGGTTCTGCTTGGAGTGGCCGTAGCTACATTCTTTAACGGGTCTGATTTCCTTGTCTGCAAATCCAATCTGACGGAAACTACAAATCCCGTCATCAGTCATTGGGGTAACGAATGGCACGGTTTGGATGCCTTGGCAAATCCTTGGAATCTCATGTTGGGACTGGCTGTCTGTTTTCTGGCTCGTATTTTGGGTTGCCTTTATTTCATCCGCAGCATTCGCGACACAGGGCTGATTCCACGTTGCCGCCGCCAGTTATTGGGAGACAGCATCCCATTCTTGCTTTTTTTCCTGGCTTTCGTGGTCCACACGCTATTGAAAGACGGTTTTGCCGTCCATCCGGAAACCGGCATCATTTTCATGGAGCCATACAAGTATTTCCACAATTTGACAGACATGCCGATATTGCTTGTCTTGTTCCTTTCAGGTGTGACAGGTGTGCTTTTCGGCCTCATTCGTGGTATCTTCTGCCACACCTGTCACAACGGTTTTTGGTTTACAGGCGCAGGAACCATACTGACCGTATTATCCTTACTCCTGTGTGTCGGTTATAACCATACAGCCTACTATCCCTCCACTGCGGATTTACAAAGCTCTTTGACCTTGGCAAACAGCTGCTCCAGCCTATTCACCCTAAAGACCATGGCCTACGTGTCTCTCCTCCTTCCCATTGTCGTGGCCTACATCGCATACGTGTGGAAGGTTATGGACCGCAAACCGCTCACATCGGAAGAAGTCACCGAGAACGAGGATGTATATTAATACAAAAACAGAATACCCATGTATATTATCGGAATAGCCGGAGGCACGGGCTCCGGAAAAACAACAGTCGTACGCAAAATCATAGAGAGCCTGCCCGCCCACGAAGTAGCCCTCATACCACAAGATTCCTATTACAACGACAATACAGGAATACCGATGGAAGAGCGACGTAAAATCAACTTCGACCACCCTTGTGCTTTCGATTGGAAGTTGTTGATACAGCATATCAAGACCTTGAAGGCAGGACAAGCCATTGAGCAACCCACTTATTCTTATTTGGAGTGCAACCGGCTCAAAGAGACCATACACGTGGAACCGCAAAAGGTAATTCTCATTGAGGGCATACTCGCCTTGTCCAACAAAGAACTCCGCGACCTGATGGACTTGAAGATTTTCGTGGATGCAGATTCGGACGAACGCCTCATCCGTGTCATCGAACGCGACATCGTGGAGCGGGGAAGAACTGTACAAATGGTGGTGGACCGCTATCGGGCCGTACTCAAACCCATGCATCTGGAGTTTATCGAACCGACCAAACGCTATGCCGACCTTATCATTCCCCAGGGAGGAGAAAACGAAAAAGCTATCGAAATCATGCGTACCTACATCCTTCACCATCTCAGCCTCCATTTGGAACAAAGCGGACAAGCCTTATGAGAGTCCGTGCAAACGGAAACAGAACGGAAACCCGTTCCCGGTTACAAAGAAGGAGACCGGACTTATGGAAACCCTATCTGTCAATCAGCCTCATAACCTCCCTATTGCTGTCCTTCAATGCCGTATCCTGCGGAGAAAAAGAAGAGAAAAAAATATCCCCTTTGGGTATTACGGAAGAGGAAGGTGCGGAAACAGCTTATGACTTAGACCAGATACAGGAAGCCGGTGAGCTGATAGCCGTCACGCTATCCGGCCCCGACACCTATTATGAATATAAGGGAAAAGGATTCGGGCTGCAATTTGAATTGGCCGAACACTTTGCCGTTTCCATCGGTGCCAAGCTCCGTATGGAAGCCGTACGCGATACGGCGGAACTTTTCCAACGTCTGAAAAAAGGAGAGGCAGACCTCATCGCGTTGGAAATTCCGGAGAACCACATGACAGACATGGAACTGCAATTCTCCGGTGTCCGGTCGTGCCTGTCAGACAGCACGGCCGCAGCCAAAACCGGATGGGTCGTACGAAAGGATGCACCCTTCCTGGCCGAAGCCTTGGACGGATGGTATAAACCCGAGACGCGGTCTTTCTTGCAAAAAAGGGAACAGTTGCGCCTGTCTCCCGGCGGAAGTGTAAAACGCCGTGTCCGTGCCCCCTTCCAGAATCGCGCCAAGGGCATTATCTCGCCGTACGACACTCATTTTATCCGTCATAGCCAAGCCATCGGGTGGGACTGGCGGCTCATGGCCGCACAATGTTACCAAGAGTCCGGTTTCGACCCGGAAGCCGTATCGTGGGCCGGAGCACGCGGACTGATGCAGATCATGCCTGAGACAGCCGTACATCTCGGCTTGCCCGCCGATCAAATGCACCAACCCGAAAAGAACATCAGTGCGGCAGCCCGGTACCTCCGTGAACTCGAACGTAAATTCAGCGATATACCCGGCAGGGCGGAACGTATAAACTTTATCCTGGCGGCCTATAATGGAGGCACGGGACACGTCCGCGACGCCATGGCCTTGGCACGCAAGCACGGCAAAAACCCGCACCTGTGGAACGACGTGGCTCCTTTCATCCTCCGCCTGAGCCAACCGCAATATTACAACGACCCCGTGGTGCGTTACGGTTACCTGCGCGGAGAAGAGACCTACGGCTACGTGACTTCCATCCGTGAACGTTGGCAACGCTACCGTGCTGCCGTCCATGGCGGCACGACCGGTGCCGCTCCCGCCCCGTCGCGCAAGAATTCTCGCGGAGGATTCAAAAGCAAAGTACTGAGTGCCGAAGAACTGGAAGCCAAGTCCAAACAGAATACGCCATAACCCATGACGGAAGAGATTCAGGACATATTCGATGAAATCAGAAACATCATGCAGCCGGACATGGACCATACCGCACGTTACCATGCCCTCGACACGCTGTTGCTCCGTGCGCTGAAAGACCGGACCCGCCACAGTCCGGTGGATTTCACCCACACGGCCGCACGCCTGCACTGGCTCTGCAAACAAACCGGCCATCCGTCCCACCCGTTGGAAGTATTCCGTGCACGGGCAGGACGAATACAAAAAGGGCTTTTCCTGCCCAACGGAGAGGATGAAGCCTACGACTTAAAAGCGGTCTGCGAAGGATTGGCAGCTTTTTACCAGACCCATGTCCCGGAGGACGTGCAAAAACGCCTGCCCCGCCATTGGCGACCCGCTCCCGCACCTGCCGAAAAAGTACTGCAGGCCAAACGTATCCGGATAACGGTGCACCGGTGGGACGAGCATTTCATTTATGGAAAAGACCACACGCATCCCACGGAACAACTGTTGAAAGTGGAATATGCCGACGAAACCGACCGCACGTTCGCCGACTTGAACGGACAACTGTACGAAGGGGCACAGCTCAATCTCTTATCGGTCAAGGCCATAAAGGCGGAAAGCGCATATCCTTACGTCCTAAAACCCGAGATGTTAGTTCTCGACCCGGATTTCCTGATTGACATTACAGCCTTGTGCGCCTGCATCAAGCCATACGGGTATTCGGCATACACCCACTTGTTGAACAAATTCGCCCCTCCGGCACGCTCTGCGGCCATACAGTTGGGAAATGCGGCCAACCAGTTTCTGGACGACTGCGTGAATGAGCGATTTATCCAAAACGCAGACGGGACGACGGAAGCGGAACTCTACCTGCGTTCCATGCAAAATTCTTTCCGGTTCTCCCCTCTTGCCTGGTCCACCTTGCCGGACATCGACCGCGATTTCTTCAACCGGTGCGAAATGCAATTCCACCACATCCGGCAAACCGTACGCAACAGTTTCAGCGCCGCAGGCATCGACATCCGGCAAACGGAAGTGGAACTGGAGCCTTCTTTCCTTTGCGAAGCCCTCGGGTTGCAAGGGCGTATGGACCTGCTCACCCGGAACGCCGACAAATTAGTGGAACTGAAAAGCGGAAAAGCGGACGAATATCCCTACCGCAGCCCGAAGGAAGAACACAGCCTGCAAATGGCCCTGTACAAAGAAATCCTGTATTATAACCTGGACCGCAGGCGTGAGCAGGTACAGTCTTACCTCTTCTATTCACGCTACCCCGGGCTTTATGCCGTAGACGTGCCGCGCAGCCATATCCGCCGCGCCATGGCCCTGCGGAATGCCATCCTGCACATAGAGCATCGCCTGAGAAGGGGGGAATCCCGCACGTTGATAGAGGAGCTGACGGAAGAACGGCTCAACGTGGACGGACGTGCCGACCGGCTCTACAGCCGCTACCTGCGCCCCCGCATGATGGAAATACTGGCACCGCTTCATGGCATGAGGGGAATGGAAGCCGATTATTTCCATCGCTTCCTGACGTTTACCGCCCGCGAACAATTCCGCGCCAAAGTCGGGGACGACCGGGCGGACTCGCCGGGCGGGTTCGCCGAAACATGGTGCTGCGACACGCAGACCAAACAACAGAACGGGAACATCCTGACCGGACTGAAACTGCATCCCGTCCCCGACGAGGAAGGTGCCGTCGTGCGGTTGGACTTGCAACTTCCGGAATATGGCGAAGACTTCCTCCCGAACTTCCGGCAGGGTGACATGGTGATGCTCTACGAACGGAACCACGAAGGGGACAACGTGACGAACAAACAGTTCTTCCGTTGCACCATAGAGGAAATCCATCCTGAACGCATGCTGCTGAAACTATCTTACAAACAGCGGAATGCCGAAGTATTCCGCCCCGACAGCCTTTATGCCGTAGAACCGGGCTACATGGATGCCACATTCAACCAAGCCTATTCGGGACTGTTCAGCCTGCTCACCGCCCCACGGGAACGGAAAGAGCTGCTGTTGGGCATACGGCCACCGGCCACCGACCCGTCCGTAAGGCTCCACCGGCATTACCTGAATGAAGAAATAGACCGTATCGTCCTGAAAGCCAAACAGGCCCGGGATTACTTCCTGCTTGTCGGGCCGCCGGGGACAGGAAAAACGTCGGTGGCCCTGAAATCCATGGTGGAAGAGTTCTTGTCGGACCATCCGCAAAAGACCCTCCTGCTCATGGCTTATACCAACCGGGCTGTGGATGAAATCTGCCATACGCTGTCTGCCATCAACCCTGCTCCGGAATATATCCGCATCGGGCAGGAACTGAACTGCGCCCCGGACTTCCGGCCACGGCTCATGAAGCACGTCATCGGGGATGCCACCTCCCGAAAAGAAATCTACGAGAAGTTGGCGCCCGTCAGGGTGTTTGCCAGCACCATCAGCAGCCTATGCAGCCAGACGGAACTGTTCAGCCTGAAGGTCATCGACGTGGCCATCATCGACGAAGCCTCACAGGTGCTCGAACCCCAACTGCTCCCCCTGTTATGCGCCACCACTCCGGTGAACCGGGGAGACTATAACCTGAACCGTCTGGCCATCGGGAAGTTCATCCTCATCGGCGACCACAAGCAACTGCCCGCCGTGGTGAGCCAACCCCGGGAAATGTCACGGGTGACCGAGGATAGCCTGCAAGCCATCGGGCTGACCGACTGCCGTAACTCCCTGTTTGAACGCCTACATCGGCTAAACAGCCTGCAAGGCACGGAAGGCATCGTGGAAATGCTTCACCGCCAAGGACGCATGCATCCGTCCATCTGCGAATTTGTCAACCGTAATTATTATAACGGCGGACTGGATGCCGTTCCCCTCCCCCATCAACAGGAACCGTTGGCTTTCGGCATCCGGCCGGACGATGACCGATGGACCGCTTTCGTAGCCGGTACACGCATGGCATTCATTTCCGTACAAGCCGACGAAGCAGAATATTATATAAAAAGCAACAAGCGGGAAGCCGAGACCGTGGCACACTTAGTACACACCCTTTGCCAACTGCACAGCCGCTCGGGCATCCCCTTCAGTCCCTGCAGGCAAATCGGAATCATCGTCCCCTTCCGCGCACAAATCGCCATGATACGCAAAGCCTTGGCCGAACGGCACATTCCCGACACGGCCGGCATCACCATCGACACGGTGGAACGTTACCAAGGCAGCCAACGCGACATCATCATATTCAGCACCACTGTCAGCCGCCCGTACCAGCTCCCTATCTTGTCCGAACCCGTCATGATAGACGGCCGGGAATTAGACCGCAAGCTCAACGTGGCCCTCACCCGGGCACGCAAGCAATTCTTCATGACCGGAAACGAAACGCTGCTCCGGAAATGCACGGCCTACCGGGAGTTTCTGGATTTTTTAAGCAAAGGGCAAATCCTGCGTCTGTAAAATCCCCCATTACAAAATGTCAAAAAGTCAAATCCGATAGTGCGTGGCCCGTTTATCCGTCCCCCACTCGGATGTCCGCCGTAAATACGCGATTCCCGTACCGTCGGGAAAAGACAAGATGGAAGCCGGACACATATTATGTTATCATTATGAAAACCGTTGGCTGCGTCCTGCGCAGCCCCAAGAGAATGGCGTAACCCCGTAAAGCGTTTCGCCTTACAAAAAGACACTCCGGACCCGCAGGCTTTTCCTTTCCAAATAGAAAAAATAACGGTTCCCGAAGCAAGTTATGCCAAGGTTTCAAGGTGCTTGTCCCGCAGACAAGCGCATGACTTCCGACCGTCATGCGGAGAAAAAAAATGTTTTCTCAGCCGAACGATTTTCCATTCTGCTCCAAACGATTCACGTCTTTAGTAAATAAACATAAAAAAACGCCCTGAAACCTTAAAAAAAGTATTCTTGAAAAGTCATTTCCATACCTGTTTCTGTACTTTTCCCGCCCTCAGGCCATCGAAAGGAAAGCCTTTTCCCTTTCCATTTGCATACAGGAAAGCGGAAAAGCCGTGTATACTGTCAAAAACGGGATATCCGATTCCATTCACCCTGCCTTATTCCGGTACGCCCTATCCACCCCCATACGTACCATCCTATGTGCCCTCAACAGATGCGCACCCACGGTGCATTCGGCCACACCAAGCCGGCCAGCGATGGAAGCATACGACATTCCCTTGTAAAAATACAAAAGATACACTTGACGGCGTCTTTCGGTCAACCGTTTCACCATCTTCTTATGCACAAAGCGGAGTTCTTTATAACAATAGTCTTCTTCGACCGTATTGCGACCACACTGTACCTCACCGTAGCTGTATATGTCCATCCGGCTTTTTTTCATATAACGGCGGCGCAGATAATCTATCACGGTATTCCGCATGACCCTAAAGACTAAATTCTGGAGGGTTACCATGCGCACTCCTTCCCGGCATCTCCATATATGTTCAAAGACATCCTGGGTCAAATCTTCCGCCTCTTCCCTGTCACGAACCCGAGAGAAGATATACCCGTTCACCTTCTCCCTATACTGCATATAACATGCAGAAAACTGACTTTCCGTGAATATTTCCATGATATTTGTTCCTTTCAAGTTTTTCTTCTTGCAAAATTAAGCCACATCGGCAAAACAGGATAGGGCAATTTTCGACAAAACGTATGTCATTTTTTCCCATTTCACACTTTCCTCAAAAAAAAACAGGCATGGAAACCACGATATAAGCGCAATTCCATGCCTGCCATTCCTTAGTATGTCATTCTCAATTCTCCACCATCGGCAAATACCAGTTATTGCGGTCTCTCAATTTATTATAAAGCGCCTGGTCGGGATTGTCCGGACTCGTACGGCGAGCCACACGGGAAGCCAGGAAATCTTCTCCACGACGGAACGCAAAACGCATCAAGTCGTAAAAACGGTTGCCTTCGTAGGCCGTCTCCAAAGCCATCTCGTCGCAAATCATATCCTCTACTTTCCTTATGCTGTCCTCACGCGAAGCCATGGCCGGCAACGCATAATGCAACGTGTCCATCTCCGCATTCCCGCAACCGCGTGCATGCAACCCCATATTATCCTTGTTGTCATACATGTCGTAAAACGTATAACCGGACTGCATCAAACGGCGGTATTCCCCGTTGGCATCGTATTGTATCAGATTGCCACGGCTCAAACCATACTTCAGCACATGGAAAGCCGTCAACGGATAACCCGCACGGTTGATAGCCTCTGCCAGACGGAGGTAAACCGCCCCCGTACGGTAAGTGGTCACATGCGGCCATAGTGAAGAATACTTATTGATGCTCAACCCGTATCCTTCCTGATAATCCCGGTTGAAACGCAAATCGCCCATGAAATATTGCGGTGTGCCCGGCACCGTGATATATGAATAATACTGGGGATTTTCCTTTGTCCCGTAATACAAAGTATCCTTTGCCAGCCCCGTAAAGCGAGACATATACTCACTTTCATCCGATTCTGATTCTTCTGTATACATCACGTAGCAATAATAAGATTCATCCACCAATTTCTGAAGCGCGTCAGAACCCATGAAATACCTGAACGATTGCTGCAAACTTCCTAATTTACCATATTGGGAGTTGCCTGCAAATGGAACGAGGCTGATACGTTCCATAGTATTGCCTCCCACAAAAACGGAATTCCAACGGTCCACAATTTGGGCGTCGTCCAAATCCACAGTCCGATAAGCTACCTTTATTTCAGGATTTACAAATCGTTCTTCGGACAATAAATAATCACGATATTCCTGAGCCGCCTTGGCAAAATCGGATTTATTGCCATCCAATGAACCACGCCATAAATAAAGGTCGCCTCTCAGCAAACGGATTGGAAGAAAAAAATCGCTACTGTTTACCGAGCTATTCTGGTCATAAGTGAAGTTCCCGTAATTGGGAAACGGCACATCAACGTAAGGAAGCAAATCATCAATGAAATAAGAACAAATCTCACCCAGTCCCTTCCGTCTGGAAGGGTCGTTCATCACTTGCTCTATTTCAGAATAAGACAGCAGAGGCTGAGTATAGAACGGGATTTCGCCATAAAGCAAAGCCAATTGCAAGTAAGCCCACGCCCGGTAGGCACTCACGGCTGCATATTCCTTCAGGAACACTTTCTGCCCGCGACGCTCCATCTCGGCATCCGCACGCTCCAAATAGAAATTGCAATTATTCACAATGGCATAGTAATCCCGGTAGCGGTTGAAAGTCGCATCCTCCAAATTCTCAAAACGAGCCAAATCCACCCAAGCATTACTTGCACCGGCTAAAGGAACAGGCTTTACCAAATCTCCCCTCAATTCACCTAAAAGCACTCCTTTTTCGACCACGTCTTGAACCTTGTCCAATATACCCAACACAGAGAACACGGTATCGCCCGGTTGAGAAAAATCATGGTCTTCTTCAAACATCACCGTAGTGGTATCCACCTCACAAGCTGTGAAAGACACCGTAGCCGCCATCCAAATTGCGGTCGACTTTAATATGTTTTTTAACATCTTCATATCCTTGTTAAAGATTAATTTTAACCCCTAAAACGAAACTGCGCCCGTGTCCTAACAAACCACGGTCAATCCCCTGGTAAATCGGATTGCCTGAAATAGAGAGTTCCGGATCACTACCTAAATATTTCGTACACGTAAACAGATTGTTGGCAGCTCCCCAAACCGTAATCCCTTGCAGGAACGTCAAGTTGAAGGGAAAGCGATAGCTCAAACTCAAAGTCTTGAGCTTCAAATAAGAGCCATCCTCAATCCAACGGTCGGAAAAACGTGCGTTTCTCATCCGATCCCCGTATTCCACACGGGGAATCGATGTCTGCTGCCCCTCTGAAGTCCAACGGTTCAATAAAGCCGTGGTTTGGTTATTATAAGAACTTCCGCTTTCCAATACGGCACGTTGGTAATTGTAAATGTCATTCCCCAAAGAATAACTGAAGAAAGCATCCAATGTCCAATTTTTGTAATGCAGGCTAGTCCCGAAATTACCGAAAATATCCGGATTAGGGTCGCCGATTACATCTTTGTCTTTATTATCAATCACCCCGTCAGCTACCAAATCGGAGAAATGTACATCACCGGCACGGAAAGCACTTCCATTTTTGCTTCCATTACGTAAATCCGTTTCAGCAGCTTTTTCCGAGGTGGCAAACACACCCTGAGTCTTGTAACCATAGAACAAACCGATCGGGTTTCCTACCTTAGTCATGACCTCACCGCCATAAACAGAAGTATAAACCGTCTTATCGTTATCCGGCAATGCAGTCACCTCATTCTTGTAATGGCCGACACTTGCAGAAATTTCCCATGAGAAATCCTTTAATGCCATGACTTTGGCCACAGCCGCAACATCAAAACCCTGGTTTTCCATCTTACCCTCATTACTCCAATAATTGCGCAATCCGCTCACCCCTCCCAATGTCTTGTAAGCTAACATGTTGTTCACATAAGACTTATAATAATTGAATCCAAGCGACAAGCGGTCATTCCAAACGGACATGTCCAAACCAACTGAAATCCGCGTGACCGTCTCCCATTTCAGTTTATCATTGCCGATATTGGCCAAGGACAAACCCGACGTATGATTCAAGAATGCACTTGGAGCAAAGTAAGAGCGGGAGGCAAAGCAATCAATATTGTCATTGCCCGACTGGTCGATGCCGACATTCAGTTTCAAATAGTCAATACCCTTCACGTTCTGGAAGAAAGGTTCGGCGGAAACCACCCAAGCCGCCTGCAAGGACGGGAATATCCCCCAGACATAATCGCCCAGTTTCACTCCCCCTGCGGCATTCCTGCCGAAACGCGTAGATGTCTCCGCCGTCAACGTTCCCTGCAAAAAATACTTATCTGCATAATTCCAATCCGCATTCACATACACAGCCGTGGATTTCCATTCCTCAATAATGCCGTCCACCTTACGGTTCTTCATTTCATTGGTGATGTTCGGCAACTTATCTCCCGCACTGTTGTCTGCACGAATAGCATCCGAATTAAATGAATCGCTTAAATAACGGAAACCGCCAAAAAGATGAATCACATGTCCGCCATAACGGTATGACCAATCAATCCTGGTATCGCTCGCCACGGACAATTGCTTACTGGAATAAGCCCTTGACCTGTTGGCTGTCATATCGTCACCGCTCTCTGTAAAAGTCGGTACCCCCTCATCCGGAATAAACGAACGTTCCGTGACATTGTTCAACACGTAACTTACCTTTTCAGACAGTGTCAGGTTTCGATTGATTTTCCATTTCGGCATGGCACTCAATGAAAACAAAGTATACTCCAACCGGTTTTTATTACTCGCGTCGCCATTCTCCAATATGGACAAGGGATTGGACAAGTTAAAACAATCGTAGTCTGCCATGGATGCCGTAAACCGGCCATATTGGTCAGGATTGTATGCAGCCAATACGGGGGATTTAATCAGGCCCAACATTCCCGGAGACAATGCCAGCCCACTGCCCATTCCGTCATCCCGTAAATTCCGGGTCGTATTGGAATAAGCTACATCCAAACTGCAATCCAGATTCTTCATAAACTTCACATCTGTATTGAAACGCATGTTCAACCTTGCGAAATCATTATACTTCAATGTGCTTTGCGCATTTGCATAGCCTATGGAAAGATTGTAATTAGCCACATCGTCACCTCCTTGCACGTTTACACCGTAATTCTGCGTGAAAGCCTCATGATAAACATAATCCTTCCAGTCCGTATCGTTATGGTACATGGCATACTTTTGCTTGTCCGTTGTAAAATCGTCCAAGAAATCCGGAGTTTCGGTCACGTTCCCCATTACATCCGTTGCATACAAACGATATTGCCCGGCATTCATCATCGAAGGCAATTTCGGCAACAATTCAACCGCCCCATAGATGTCTACATCAATCCGTGTAGCCATACTCTTTGCACGTTTTGTCTCTATCACCACAACCCCATTGGCACCTTTCGCCCCATATAATGCAGTGGCGTTTTTCAACACTGTCACTTTCTCAATGTCATTGACACTGATAGCCGAAAGCACGTTATTGACATAACCTTCATGCATTAACGAACGTCCGTTTTGAGTATCAAGAATCACACCGTCCACCACAAACAGAGGTTGCCCGCCTCCATTCAACGAATTATATCCTCCAATAAACATGTTCGCCCCTTGGGCGGGATTACCCGAACGAAGCAACACACGCAAATCAGCACCAAGTTTTTTTGCCATTTCATCTTCAACGGTCAAAGACGAATTTGCAGAAAAATCCCCGACACTGCTCTTATTCGTCACCCTCACTTCATTGGCATAACCATTGGAAAAATGTTCCGAATACATCCTCACTACCAATTCTTTTCCTTTTCCGGCCAAATGTACCCTGGCCAAAGCATAAGTAGGAGTACGCACCAACAATTGATTGGCATACAACGGCACTTTTATTTCAAAGGCACCCTGTTCGTCGGAAATGGAACTGAACCGGTCGTCTCCGGCCACTTGTATGATGCCGCCCTGTACCGGCCCGCCCGTGGCTGCATCGACCAATGCCCCCTTATAAACCACCGTGGGTATCTTATTCATTTCCCTCTGCACTACAATCTGAAGCGAATCAGTTTCTCCTCCTGCGGCCGATAACGTGGAATCTGCCACCCCTTCCGCATCCACCTGTCCATAGGTCGTTTGCAGGCTGCCTGCCAAGGCCATACAAAAACATATACTATATAGATTCTTATTCTTCATCACTTAAATCTCCATCAATTGAGGGTTTCAACAATATGCAATCAATATATAAATCACGTGTATAATCCGACTCACTACGTTTAGGCGTGCTGACGATTTTCAAAGAGATTTTGGCATCTTCCATAGAAGCACGATTGGGGAAATAATCACAATAAGCAAACTGATGCCCTCGTGCCACCCATATCGTATCAACCTTGTCGCCTGGTATTTCAATCCCTTCCACTTCCAACTTTTCCTTCGTGTATTTATCATTCAATTCTACATCAACACGTCCTTTTTTCGTATCAATGGAAGAAGACCAACCGTTACGCGTCAGATTCATCGGAACAAATACAATCCCTATGTCATAAGCGCAAGACAGCACGTTCGGGATTGCATAAGTGACGGTGGCACCCCGCAACATGTTCGTAGAAGTAAACTTCATGTAGTAGCTTGATGACACACCGGTATTTGCAGCGGCAACAAACACCGGACGATCCTTATTTTCATCGTAATAATTAGCCGTAAGCAGATACTCACCGATATTTTCGGCTTCAACAACAATGTCACTGTTTAAGACCTGATAAGGGCTTAAATTCACATCGGCCGCTTTCAATATTTGTCCATTGCTACAACCAATGGCTTCGGTCCCTTCAAACAAGCCCCCGGCATCTTGTGGACGATAAAACAATTTTCCGGACGTACTTTCCCAATAATCGGATGTCGAAGACTGACTACGGGTTTCAAATACCAAAGCATCCAATATGCTGCGACACGCATACTTGTCTGCCAATTCCGGTTCTTCGTCTTCCGAATAATGATAAAAGCCCTTAAACTTATCCACCAACCGGTCCCAACAATCATTCACGGGAACCAACATCGTATAATCCCGCTGCTCGTCATTCAAGTAGCCAATCTGCCCCCACAATTCATTTGTCAAGACAAACACGGAATCCGTATACACCTGTTCCCCATTCACCACACCGCCCGGTGTACTCAATTCAGGCACAAACTCCAATTTATTAAAGCTATACAAATAATCGGTAATATTAGAAAAATCAGCATCCTGTCTCAAATAAGACCAAACATTGTTATTGTAAACCGCCTGGCAATCTAATATATGCAAATCTCCATTACTGCATTCAATATTAAAAGATTTGGCCGGCGAGCCATTGAAATGAGGCACGCCTCCTTCTGACACAAAAGGCATGGGCTTCCCGTTCAACACCTTTATGGTATCGTTCACAACGGAGGATGCCGCAATAACCCCACGGGCGATATGGTTTTTAACCACTTGCTCCATCACTTCGTCCGGAGTCATGTCCTCACCGGTCACCAATGTCGTGTCTATGCTGCCGGATGGTGCCCAAACCGTATAGCGTTGGCCCGAATCCAAGAACTTGTCATAACCGTATCCTTTAAGCAATTTTGCAAAATCCGACAACTCCGGACGGGCAGTAATTTCCTGCCACAAAGTCCTTGTAGGACGGGGTACACCATCATAATGTGCATCCCAATCGTCCGAACAAGACAAGACCAATCCGGAAGCCAATACCGCCATGCAACAAACAGTTGCCTTGGCATATCTTTTAGAACCTTTCATAATCTTCTGCTTTTAATTTAATTTCTATCTTCTGGTATGGCACCATTATACACACTTTTCGGCACAATTTCGATAAAATCGATATTCAACATGCGCCCGGTTCTTTCGTCTACTTTACGCAAGCGCAAATAAGAAGGTTTTTCTTCCAAAGTCTGGGTGGTAACGATATTACGTATATACCACCAATCGTTAACCAACTTCGCACGTAATGAAACCCTGTCATTGTCTACTCTATACACGCAGGCAGGCCCTTTCATATACCCCAAATTACGCATAGCCTTATCATTTTCGGTGATGGTTGTCTTTCCTTCGAAATTATTCGACACGTCATTATGAATATCATCAAACAAAGCATCGTCTGCTATCATTCCCACTTTGGGCATTCCCCCTCCCCATCCCAAATTCAAAGGAATTCCGGTGGGTTGCATATATTCGGTATTTTGTCCAAAATAGATTTGCGCAATTCCCATAAAGCCATTGGCCACGTACCCCAACCTGATCTCATATTGGCCGGCCGGTACGGCAGGCAAACGTAACATCACATCATATTCCCCCGCAAAATTCATATTATCCGTACGGAATGCTGCCAAATCATAGTGCGACCCCATTCCGGTTCCCTGAGCCTGAGGCCAACGGTTATATTTGCAATCGCATTGGCTGTCATAACGCACATCATCGAAATACCCTTCCGGGAAATGCCACCACAACATATCTCCGTCCGGATCCAGACGGACATCATTGTTCACCAATTCAGGAAACAAGACGCCCGTATCAATACGGATTCGTTCACTACGAAGCATTTTCACGACATTTTCATTATAAGAAAGGATGCTGCCCAGAAATTGGAAATTGCCATTTACAGTTGAAGAACCTCCGGAAGGAAGGACTTCCACACCATCCATCCTGTTGTCAGCCCTATTCACATCGTCACAGCGATTCAAATATATCCCGTCTCCCAAAAGAGAAACTTTTTGCGCACGCAACAAATTACCGGCCATGGTTTCGTAGTACTCCACAAAATCCCCACCTTCCTGCACAGACCAATCCGGAGTGGAACATACCAAATCCCCATAGCTTGCATTACGGTCCAAGATGTGATAAGCAATAAAACGGTTTAAAGGATTCTTGGGATGCGTATAGTCATCATCATATACCCCCTTGTCGTCCGGATATACCTTGTCGTATATGTCCTTTGCATAATTGAACAAGGATACCAAATCCGCCTGAAGATCTCCCGTATAGACAGGCTTACCCATATTTTGCGGATCATATACAGTTTTATATAAATTATCCTTCTCCACCAATACCGTATAACCGAACTTGCGGGCCGGAGGAACTTTATTCCCCTCCGTGGTGTACTCTGAGTTCGAAGCATATTGGGCCAACCGGGACAACATCTCCGGACTTTCATCTTTTTCCCTTAAAATGGAATCCGTCAAATGAGTCTGTTTCAATGCCTCCATAAACAGGGTAAAGCCTAATGTCTCACATTTGGACTGCATGTAATCAGGCAATACATAACTGGACTGCTCCAACACACGGTCTATGGTATGGACGACCCCATTACTCACCGTATCGTTAGCTTGGATAATCCGTGAATAATCATTCAGGACAAATACCGTCATACTATCGTTTATTGCAGCATCGAACTCCTTCTCAATGGTCACTTGCACCTTACGGTCGTACATATTAGGCTTCTGAAGATAACCTGTTGAAAAATCAGAGGTCAAGTAGCGAACGCCTATCAAATGGCTTTTGGCCAAGGCCACCACTGCAGAATCCGGCAGGGTCTCCAACGTGCAGCCCGGATAATTACTATCCACATAACGGTCTATGGCCTCGTTGGTCGGTGCAAAGCAAGTGTAATCCCCATAAGCATACATCAAACCTTTCATGCCGGCACGTTCCAAAATAGTGGAAAACTCACCATATTTCCCGTCCGCATCCAAATAATCACCAACCGTCTGACCTTGGAACACATAATAGCTGTCACCTTCCACACCGTCGTCATAACAGCCGGACAGCATGGTTGCCAAAACCACACATCCTATTACCTTATTATATATGTTACGTTTCATATTACTTCTATTTACTCTTGATTAATAAATGATGTAAGCCTGATTCTGGTCCGGTACCAACAACGGATTCACATCTAACTCTTTCTGATAAAAAGGCAGATACAAATTGTCCAATGACCCCATCCGAGCCACGGCATCACGTCCTCCCGTTCCATATTTACGTTGCAAATACGTGCTACGCAAGGTGGACATCGCATTCACCGGATTATCGGAGTGACGTACCATCCGCATCAAGTCATACCAACGCTTCCCCTCGAACATCAATTCACGCTGCCGTTCATCCAAAACGATGTTCTTGATCTTATCGGCATCATACACCAACAAGCTACGCCCTTTGCACGACCGCATGTTCACAGATTTCACAATCTCAAAAGCTTCCTGCTTGTTTTCATCCCCTCCCATATAAGCCAAAGCCTCAGCACGCATCAACATCACATCCGTCAAACGGTAAACAATCCAATTCTCTGCCGTGGAGCGAAGCACTCTTTCATCATTTCCAAAATACAAGAAACGAAACTTATAGACAGGATAACTGTTCGAGGGTTCGCCCTTATATCCGGTATTCTCTTCCAACCGTAAATCAGATGCGTCTGCAAACAAGGCATCAGCCGTCTGATTGGTCAAATAAGCCGCTGCATTGACCCTGCCTGAAAGGTCTTTATGATTTCCGTAGAAATAAGAAATACCTTCATTGCCATCCTTACGGTTATCATAATCGTATTGAAGCTCAAAAATACTTTCAAATGAATTACCCCGCTCATACAACATGGTATAAGGATAATGCGATGAATAAGATTCATCCAAAAGCGGATAGCCATTGTACAAGGCCAGAGAGCCTTCCGTAGAAGAAGATATAAAATTTCCCTCCAATTCTGCTGTTTTGATGACATTGTACTCTGCCATTTTCTCATCCATGATTTCCTTGCAATATTGCGCGCACTTGGCATAATCCCCTTTCCACAAGTAAATATCTGCCAAAAGGGCTTTCACGGATAACTTATTGAAACGTCCTTTCCTTTCGCGTTCATCATTAAAAAACTTTTTATTCCATATATAATCTTCTGACCATTCCAAATCTGCAATAATCTGTTCCAACACATCCTGCTCGGAGGATGCACGTACTTTGAAATCCACATCATCGCCGATAGTCGCCTGAAGCACCAACGGCACTTTTTTAAAGGTGCGGATTAAATAGAAATAACACAAGGCGCGAATCGACTTAGCTTCGGCTTCATGCGTACGTAATTCGTCTACTGAATAATTTCCATCCTTGGCTTGGGCCCCAGGTGCATAATGCAAGATGGTATTGCATAAATTGATTACATTATAGAAATCCGCCCACGAAGTCCAACTGTTGTCCGGAACGATATTATTCGTATAAAAATCATAAAGCTCCTTTTCTTTTGCGGCCATTGTGGAAGTTTCAGTCAAATTGTCGCCCCGTAACTCCCCCCAGGCTATCACACGTTGTGAGAAGCCCTTGTCCTGCATGTGAAAATAGCAAGAAGTTATCACACTCTCCACCTCGCTTTTCTTCTCCCAATAGTTTTCCACCACCACAGCATTCAGGGGCGTGATATCCAAGAAGTCGCCACAGGAAGTCGTAAAAGCGGCGAGAGAAACGGCCATGGCCAATGTCCCGGTTTTCAATATCTTTTTCATATTTCCTTCTGTTTATTCATGTCATTAGAACGTTGCTGTCAACCCGAATGTGAAAGACTTTGCACGAGGAGTAATCGCCTCGTCTTTCGTCACTCCCATATCACCATAATTCACTTCGGGATCCACGCCTGAGTATTTGGTCAGGCAGAACAGGTTCTCTCCGCTCACGTAGAGGTTCAGGCGGGAAAGCCCGATGCGCTTGATAAGCTTGGAGTCAAACCCATAAGAAAATTGCAAATAGTTCAGGCGCAAGAATGAGCCGTCTTCCACAAAACGGTCGCTACCCATCCAGTTATATCCTTGGCCATACAAAGCCCGAGGCAACACATGTCCCCCATTTGCACCGTCACCTTCCTTACGCCAACGATAGTTCACCGCCGTACTCTGATTGTCGGCACCATGCATGTTTTCCGCCCTCATTCGTGCCACATTTGCAATCTTGTTACCATAACGGTAGTTGAACTGCGCATTCAAACTCCATCCTTTATAGAACAACCTAAACCCAAAACCACCAGTCAATTTGGGCAATGAGCTGCCTAAATAGACCACATCATATTGATCAATGCTTCCGTCATGGTTCACATCTTCATAAATAGCATCACCACCGGTAAAAGCATATTTCGTACCATTATAATCATAATACATGGGCATCGGTTCTCCATTGGCACCATAAATGACGCTTCCGGCCTCATCCCGCGCCACCGGACAAGTCGCGCCGGATGCCTGTGCCTTGTCGAACTGGTCGTAACTGTAAGCATACACGCCTTTGTAACGCAAGCCGTAAATCGCACCAAACGGGTTATCTATCTGCACACGGGACATATACTCCCCGTTTTTAGGTAACTTGACCCCTGTTCCATTAATGGCATTCAGACGCGTAGGTGTCATGGCCGTAATGGTATTCCGGTTATTAGCGAACGTAAGATTGAAAGTAGCTGCCAAATCTCCCGCCAATTTTACACGGTTCAGGTTCAAATTGATTTCATAACCTTTATTCAACATGTCTCCACCATTCTCCACAATCAACTCCGAAAAACCGGTCGTTGTGGGAATAGAAGCATGTTCGGTCATCAAGTCTGTTTTCTTATGGGAATACAAATTGATATCCGCCGTAACCAAATCATCAAACAATCCGATATTCCACCCTAAGTTCCACGCAGACTGTTTTTCCCAACGCAAATCCGTCAAGCGGACATTGTTCGGCCGCATCCCAATGGAATTAATATACCCTCCGTCTACACCATACACACTGAAATGAGTATCTTCCTTAGGAGGTTGCGTACCCGTCACGCCCCATCCGAAACGAACCGCAAACATGCTCAACCATTTTTTGGTAGGTTCCATCCATTTTTCATCCGAAATGTTCCAACGGCCGGAAGCTGAATAAAAATACCCCCAACGGTACTTTTGGCCAAAACGGGTGTTTCCTTCTCCGCGCAAGGCCAAATCCAACGAATACTTGGACTGGTAGGCATAATGCCCCTGAAGCACCCAATTGGCCTTCCGCCAATGACCTGCCCCCGTTTTCGTCTCGTTCAAAAAGCCACCGGCTGTCCCGGAAGTGATGGTTCCGCTTGGCAACAAGTATGAACTCAAGAACTGGGAACTGGACGTACCGGAAACCATTTCCCCTTTAAAGAACAAGCGTACCGAGTGGTCTTGGTTCATGATATAAGGGATATATGTCAACTGATGACGTGTGTTAAAACCGAAACTCTTTTCAAAAGCCGAAGAAGCGGAATTTATCCCTTTCTCATTCTCCTTGAAATCCACATTCCTCAACTCCCAAGGATAGTAAGAATCATTGTATTTATTATAAATGCTCAATACCACAGTCCCCTTATAAGTCAATTGGTGCGAAGTCTCGTCAAGTCCCAACAAACGGTATTGGAAATCGAATTGGGGTTGGATGTTATAACTACGTTCCTCCTTCTTTGCCAAATATGCCGAAGCCACCGGATTCACTTTACCGCGTTGTGACGAAAGTTCATCCTTGTCCCCTTGGTACCGTTCCACAAACCTCGGTTGCATGTAATACGTACCCAAGGAATTACCGTACGCATCCTCGTCATAAATAGCCAGATTGGGCATCTTCGTATAAGCTATCCCCAACAAATCATCACTATTCATGTGGTTGTCCGTATAAGTCAGTGCAAAGTCACTCGAAATCTTGATGCGGTCGTTCACAAAATAATCCAATGCCATACGGGTTGTAAAACGATCCAGTTTCTGAGCGATGATAGAACCTATCTGATGGTCATAACCGGCAGAAATACGATAATTCGCTTTTTCCCCGCCTCCCGACAAAGAAACATAATGCGTTTGGAACAACCCGAACTGCTTCACGGCATCCCTCCAGTCGGTATTGTTATTGAATTGTTCGTATTCAGAAAACGTCGGGTCATAATTCAGTTCCGGCTGACTTTCGGGATTTTGGTTCACATTGAAAAGTTCCTCTTTCATCATCATGGTATACTCATCTCCGTTCAATAATTTGTAACCCTCCGGCTGATAAGTCCCCTTCAACCTCAAAGAATAAGTAAACTGGGGCTTGCCACGCCTTCCACGCTTGGTTACGATATTGATGACCCCGTTAGCACCTTGCGATCCCCAAATAGCCGTAGCCGCCGCATCTTTCAGCACCGTAATGCTCTCTATGTCTTCCGGGTTGATAGACAATAATTCGGCAAACTTTTCATCCGTCATACTCGTATAATCAATGTCATCATTGGCATTGGTCTCAAAGATGTTGTCATCCACGACAATCAACGGTTCCGCATTTCCCATAATGGTTGACACACCGCGTAAACGCATCGTCGTACCCGAACCCAGGTTTCCGGATGAAGCGATAATGTCCAAACCGGCAATGCGTCCTTGCAAAGCCTCGTCGGCAGAAGTGAAGGACAAACCTTCGAATTCCGTCATCTTAATAGTCTGTTGGGCAAAAGACTGTTCACGTTCCGGTATTTCCAATCCTCCGGTGGCTATCTTCGGACGGGCTTCCACCACGACCTCTTTCATCACCTTACTGTTTTCCTCCATCATGATATCGAAAACCACCCGCTTTCCTATTTCCTGCAAAACCGTCTTGTACCCCATATAAGTAAAACGCAACTTATTCTTAGGGTTTTGTACTTTTAGGGTGAAATGCCCGTTCATATCGGTCACTGCGGCCGATACAATACGGTTGGCCGCATCTATCTCTCCCACATACACTCCCATCAGAGGACCCAAATCGTCCGACACGGTACCGCTTGCCACTTGGTTCTGCCCGACGGCCCACAGCGGACATAAGCAGAATAGGAATACTATCAAATATTTTATCTTGTTCATAACCTCTTTTTTTATGATTCATGGTATTGTTAATCCTCCGGAACACGTTCATTATCTTTCAGGCAGAAACATTCGTCATCGTATATCAAAGGTTCATTCACACGATGAACCACCACGTATGAAGAAGCGTTGATATTACCATTTTCCGTCTTTTCCGAGAATGTGTACTCACGTGTCATCCGGTTATAGAATTCTGGATTTTCAGTCGTTATACGAACTACACCCGTCTTCTCCGAATTGTCTGCCACCGTAATACCTGTGGCATCAGAATTCACCCGCAAGGTATAGCTCAACCCCTTGTCTGCACCGTCCGAATGGGTTGCCGCAGTCTCGAAAGACATATTACGGGCATCCCCACCGATATAAACCGCATTGTCTTGGAAATGGTACTTCAAGAAGTTCATCACCCGTTGGGTGTAAGCCTGTTTCAAAGAATCCACATCGACATCCGTCCCGGCATACACGTTGGCCAGATTGTTGATGTCCTTCCAACGCGGCAACCCGAGGCTGTAAGCTTTTTCCATAGCCGCATTATCCGGCACATATACCGTATAATGATAAGAACTGAAAGTCTGTATGGCCGCATTGTCATCGTTCATATTCAAAGATTTTGTAGAAATCAAAGAATACAGGTTAGACTCGTTGGTCGTCCATTCCTCATTTCCCAAAAGCAATTCGTAAAATTCAGAATACTCCGGATGTTCCACCAACTCCTGCATCAAACTATGGAATGTAGGCTGTACCATTTGGTCAAGCACGTAATACACCCCATTGTCCATCGTTACGAAATCCTGCGTTGTTACTTTTTCCCCGGAATACTGGTCGGTCACGGTCACTTGCCCGCCCACTTTTTCAACCTTCATGGGTCCGTCATCCTTCGTCTGGTAATATACAGAACCATTACCCACATAATTGCCCCCGTTCACATCCCGGGGAACGATACAGAAGTTCAGCAAATCGGTCAGACGGTTCTCGACCACAGGATTGATTTGATAATATGAATTGCCTTCACTATCCTCCTGCAACGTGCTGCCCAATATGCGCATGTCATCCTCCGTGCAGCCGGCCCATCCGCCCAATTTCTTATCATAGCGGTAAGAATACGCTTCCACCTGGTTCTTCTCCGCATTATAATAAAACTTGAACCACCGCGGGTCCGTTCCGCTATACGACACGGGGTCAATGTAACGGGAAAGGGCCTCATCCGTCAATATCATGAAATCATAATGGCTCACCATAGATAACAAGTAAGGCCTGAACTCCAAACTTCTAATAGCCCAATTCATGATTTTCATATTCTCATTGACCAACGTCGGAGCCAATACGGAACGGAACGATGCCGGAGCATAGGCTTTTTTCATCACGTACACGGCACCATTGTTACACACAGCCGTGCTTCCTTTTATAATATCAGCCTCGTCAAGTCCGACAGGATCTTTGGCATCATCCAATACCAAATTGAATTTGCTGGGCAAAGAAGACAAGAACGAATACTGCATATGGTTGTTCAAGAACTCTGCCAACACATCATTGGGAACGTTTTCGAAAGGCTCGTCACTCGGATAACGTTCACGCAAGAAAGAGCCGTTTTCACTGTTCCAATATGAATTCAACGCCTCATCCGTAGGAGCGAAGACAGCACCCATGTCCAAGTTGACATTATCCGTATACTCCCCACCTGCGGTATAGATATTCCCTTCTGCATAATCGTTACGCGAAGGATCAAATTTCAGCACGCCGTCCACTTCCACACCGTTGTACGAAGTCAGTGAATTCCCATCGGCCGAAGAGAAAAAATAACGTCGTCCATATATGGAGTCACCTCCGGCCAACGCCGGATAAAGATTCTGGTCAGCATAACGGTCGTGCAAATCCTTGTAAGAATTGGAAAGGGAAGCTGATACGAAAGGAGCTGAATAACGGTCCATCAATTTGCTGAACAAAGAGGTAGCCCCGTTCGTACGCAAATAACCGGCCATGTTGGGCAAAGGTTCCGGCACACCATCCATAATATGGATATATCCGTTCTGGCACGTCACATTCCCCTCGCGTACCTTCACATTATTTATATATACATCCTCTTCCTGGAACTCCGTTCCATTAAAAAGGTAAGAAAAATCTTTTTTAGTGATGCCCTTGGACATCATTTGGCGCCAAATAAAATGCACCATCGGCACAGTCCCTTCTTCAATCAGGTTATACACGGGCTGATGCCTTCCACGCAATCCGCCCCAGTAATCCGCACTCACTGAAGCCTCAGGCAGTTCTGCCACGGACACAGCCGGAATGGAATCATACACCGACCATTGCGTATTGGTACGGCGCATCACCTGCCCTTTCAATATATTGTCTCCTGACGGTTGGTTGGTCAACAAATCAAGCACGTAGGCATTCTCCAACATGGAAGTGTTCACCAAAAACCTCTTCATCGGAATAGAAATATGGTTCTCGTCCACACCGTGCGCCTTGAAATAAGCGCGATAAGTATCATCGTCGGGCACGAAGACCGTCACGCTACCGGTCTTGCTTAAGAATTCGGTGCGCCCCAAGTCATCCACCATCTTCAAGTAAATACTGAAATTACCTCGACGTGACAACTCGTCATAAATGCTTTGCCCCAACCACGAGGGTTTCTCCTGTGCCCATTCATAATCATCCGAACAGGAGGGCATCATGCAAAGTGCACCCACCCCAATAGCCGTGGAGAGCAACACCTTATACGTCCTTGCACGTAATACCTTTATTAGCATAAAACCTTTATTTTAAATTTTGTTTTCCTTTCACCTTAAATGGGAGAAACGGGACGGCACACGGCGGTGTCCCGTCCCGTTTTGTTTTAGATTAATTGCCTGCCACTACATATTTCTTGCCGCCTGCAATATAGATGCCTTTCTTCAAGCCATTCACCGCATCGGCACGTTTCACTTGCTTGCGCACAAGCTTGCCGGTAATATCGTATACATCTACAAGTTCCGACGAATTAGCGTTGCAATCCATCATGGTGCCACCGATATTGCTTCCTCTTTCCGTACCTATATAATAGAGACGGAAATTGTCGGCCAAGAACCAAGAATCATTTCCTCCAACTCGTCCATTACCACGTATTCCGATAGTTACGGCCCCATTCTCCACATAGATTTCAGGAACCACCGTGGTCGTTCCCAAAGTAGCCTGTGCTGCATCCCATACATCCTGCTTTCCGTTAAAGGCACTGTCGGCATATTCAATTTCAGTATAGGCATATACAAGACTGTCTTGTCCGGCACTTCCGGTCACAGTACTTACCTCCACACTGTTCGTCTGTGCGTAAAGCCTCATCTTGTCCCATTCATGGTTCAAGAACGTAGCAGCTTTCACACGATAGGCACCGGTAGGTAATCCATACTTACCCTCGGCAGACACTTCGGGTTGCGTACCGATAACCTGACGATAATCCGTAGCCGAAGAAATATTATGAGCATCATTGCTAGAGTGACTGGTCGTGTACATCCAAGTATCACCAGAAGTGGCTCCTGTACGCGGTGCGCGGTCGGCATTCGTCTCCAATGTCCATCCATTGATTCTCACATCCGTCGGATTGCCTTCATCATCCGTGGCATCCTGATAGATATTGGGATTGACAACAAATGTCGTCATATCAAACGGTTCATCAGCTGTTGCCCGGGACAACACTTCAGGAGTCATGGCATTGACACACTCCCCTTGCAAGGCTTGTACCGCCAAATCCACATCCAAAGGATCCAACTCATCCGAAGCAAGATAAGTCATTACGTTAAGGTAAGCCTCTGTTTGTGCCAAGCCCCCTATCTGGTCAGCCAGAACTTTGGCAGTACCCATCGGGTAACAAAGTGCCACGGAATTCATCAACTCCGCAGTGGCCGCCTTTAGAGCCTCCGCCTGTTCAACCACTGCGTCCGACAAATAATTGTCCCAAGACATATCCTCAGCCACTTCCGCAGCCATCTCCAAAGCCGCACTAAATGTTTTCTTTGCTGTAGGTTGGGCAAACAAAACACCTTCATTCAATTGGTTATTGAAATTATTTCCATTCTGCACCAACGGAGTCAAAAGCAAATAATTCGCAATCAATTTCTCAGCATCTGCGTTCATCTTGTCCAAGTCGTCTATGGCATAAGAAACGTCATCCAAAGTCCCTTCCGTCAAGAATATATAATAACCCTCTTCCGGATCCAAGGCAAAACCGTAAGACTCACTGTCATCAATGCCATAAACAGCCAAAGAATCATGCAATACGACAGCCTTATCCAAACGGTCTTGTAAACGTCCACGGTAAGCACCAAGAACATCAGAACCGGCAAAATAAAGACGGAAGTTATCGGCATACCAATTCTTACCATTACCTCCTTGATGGTTATTCTCCGGATCTGCTCCCCTTACACCGATATACAACTGGCCATCCACCACCACGACATCTTCTACCGTACTGGTCACATCTGTCTTAGAAAGAGCCTCATCATAAAGCATCCTGTCGCGGTTAAAATACACCGTGTCGATATTTACACTGTCAGATGTCGCATACAGTACAATCTTATTCGGATCACCGTCTGAATAAGTGGCAGCCGCCAACTGATACAAACCGTCCGGCAATTTGACCGCACCATCCCCGATTCCTATTTTCTGATAATAATGCACTCCTGTCACGTCGTTGCCTTTATTACCAGACCAGTTACCGGCATGCAATTCGCCATCACCGTCAGTCACCGTACACCAAATACTGTTGTCACGGGCATCGTTCCGACCGAGAATCCATCCACCAGGCATCTGGTTCTGTACACCGGTATTATTAAAGATATTCGGATTGGTAATAAAGCTTGTCATATCCAATTTGTTCTTTTCCGTGACAGTAGCCAAGAATTCCGGCGTCAGTTTCTCTTGGATTTTCGCATTCAAGGCAGCCACATCCAAGATGGCATCGTCAAATGTCAATTCCACGGCATCCAAATCAGCCAACACTTTCTTATACTCATCCGTGTTCTCCAATCCGCCCAACCGGTCGGCTAAAGCCTTTGCCTTTCCTAAAGCGTATGACAATCCGGCCCAATTCCGGGCCGAAACCACCATTGCATTCAATTTCGTGGCACTTTCTTCTGCCCCGACGACCATATCAGCCATATTGGTCTCCGCAAGTTGTTTCTTAGCTTCCGCAATCTGTTGCTGCAAAGAAGTCTTCAAAGCATTGTTCAATGTGACCTCCCCGTTCTCGACTTTTGCCCAATATGCCTCAGCCCCCTTCACGGCATTATTCAAAGCCATGGTCAAAGCACGTGCGGCATTAGCCGATTTCACAGTCTCCGACACCACTTGCAACGCTTCCGTGACATCGCCTGTGGTTCCGGCATACTTGTCATATACGGCCTGAAGCTCTGATTTTATAGCTTCAGCTCCAAGGTCATTAAAGTCATTAATCAGATTCTGGAATGAACCCATCAACTCAGTAAAGGCTTCTTCTGCCGTTGCCTCTCCCAAATATGTCAAACGGAAATTGTCGAAAACGGCCCAATCATTCTTGATATACGCATTTTTCTTCACACCGAGACGCAAAGTACCGTCCTGCACAATCACTTCCACCGTATTACCGGCATAACGCCCGTCGCCAAAGGCAATCGCAGCCTTGTTGGCATCTGCGGGAACATCTTCCTCACTCTCGGCCAAAAGAAGAGGGGATTCAACCAAGCCGGCATACAACATGGCGTTCCGGGCCGAACCGTCACCTCGATAAAAACCTTGGCAGGTCAAACGGTAACGCCCGTTACGGATGCCAGTAAGTTCCTGGTAAATATCGAAATTGTCATTATTGGACGCCTCCGCACAATAAAAATGATTTCCAGAAGCTCCACCCGGAGAACTCAAACTGACCGTTCCCCCATTATGCACTTCTTTCCAATTATGAGGTTCCGTGCGGACAAAACTGGCTCCCATGATATAGAACGTGGCATCCACTCCATGGTCTTTGGTCGCTTGGTCAAGCTTTTGCTCACGCTGCGCTTTCGAAACGAACAACCATTGCGCGTCAGTGGCACTTCCGTTACCGTCCAAAGTCAGCACTGTGCCTTCCCCTCCATAATAAAACCATTTGTTGGCATCCAAGTTCATCACATACTCATTAAGGCCGTCATCCGGCGTGGGATCGGTGAAGGTATATTCAGCCGGATTGCCATTGTCGATATACCCATCGCTACCCAAGCCCCTGTTGTCACCGTTGCAACGGGTCACAATCTTGTATTTCCCGTTCGACACGACTACCGTGCACAATAATCCCGGCTGTCCCAAGGAACCTTGCGTCCCCCAGGTATTGGCACCCAAAAGGAAACCGTCACCACTCTTGTTATAAAGGTAAAACTCACCGCCTTCCGCAGGCAGAGCCTCACCCACCCAAGGATTCTCTTCTTGGGCAAAGGCCATGTTGGCAGCCGTCAATGCCATGGTCATCAAAGCCACTGGCAAGCGTTTGCCCAACCGGACAGAAAAAATTTTCGTCGTTCTTCTTTTCATGCTCATAAGTTTTAAGGTTCATTATTCTTATCGCATATCACAGCCGAACCCATTGACTGCAAAAGCGTTTCTTTATCCAACCGTTTTCAAAGGTAGGCACTATTTAAATTAAGGTATGGGACAAAAAATAACAAATGATTAGACATTTTATAACATGGCACAGAAACCACTGATTTTCAATACATACAAAATGTAAAAAACCACCTTTATCCTATCGTCCCATACTCATTCCATCCCATAGCCCTACATCACCTTCAGGCTCTTGCAACGCCCTGAAGCCGTCACATAGCGCAAAATCATCATGCCTTTCCGCGACGGCATATCCACACGGTTTGTACCCGGCACACAACGGACACTGCTCAACAGGCTACCCTCAAGTGTATATACATCCAACAAGCCCTCTTCGTCCACAGAGACTTCCAGACTGCCTTCACCACGACCGACAACTTCCAACAACGGGATGCCCTCCTCATTCTCCAAAACGGCATCCTCTACAGATGAACCGTCTTCCTTCTTCACCAGACGGAACGGGAATGAAGTGCAAAGCCCTTGGTTCACCGATATGACCGATGACTCCGGAGCAATCTCCCACAAACCGCCGGACGCGGACGAGGAACGCTCTATGGCATACAAGTCGTCCGACCCGCATTTATGCCACAAATTGAAAGAATGACGGGAATAATCGCTCGCCGAACTCAGACGCCCGTCCTCCGACAAATGCTGCCCGCTGTTGGTACGGCTGATGAACATGTAACGCGAACCGTATGTAGAGGGAAGGCGGCGGATGCGCCACAGATACTCTTCATCGGTATCTTCTGAATAAGTCATGAACTGACCGTCCGTATTCCGCAGGTAACGACCGCCCATAGCCTCTTGGATATAGTAGCTGTCCTTATCAGAAGGAGACAAAACATTGGTCTCATATACCGGCACATCGAAATGGTACACCGTGCGAGCCTCTTTCCCTGTAGATGAAAAACGTTGGAACACCAAGGTAACATTGAAACTGGTGTCCATGGCCGATACATGCAGGGTATCGTTCAAATCGGCCACCTGCCCGCCCAAATCATCCAAATGGTAAGTCAGCGTGTCGGCCTGGATGGTATCGTTGCCCACGACCCATTTATAAATACGCGTCGAATTCACCGACTGGCTCAATATGGACGTAGGCTTGGCATAAAGGCTGAAAGAAGCCCCGCGCGGCAACACCATGGAAGTACCGGGATATTCTTCGCCATTATAAATAATGAAAGGATCTATTTCGGAAACCTCCACGCGGAACACCTGAGACTTGAGCACTCCCGACTTGTGTTCCATCGTCACACGGTAATAGGCACTGGAAGCCACACTGGCCAATTCAAAACGGTTGGTTGTCGCGTTGTTCAGCTTCGACCACCTCTCCCCGTTCGTGCTCTTTTCCCAACGCCATGACTTAACATGCCATCCACCGTAATCCATGCCTAAAATCACGCTCTCGTTCTTCTTCACGTAAATCAAAGTGTCCTGGCTTTCCCGGTAAGCATATTTGCAATAAGGCGTACAGTCACGCACGTATGCCTCACCTGCCACCTGTATGGAGAACATCTGCGTGCTTACCACTCCTGCCGCATTCGTATAACGCACACGGTACACGAAAGAGGTATCCGCTTCCACCTCACGCTCGGCCGAAGTGCAAGAAGCATCATCGTCCCACGACCACTTTCCGGTATCAGTCTCACCATCCGGCAAAGCCACCTTCAGCGTCACTTTCGCCCCTCTCGGGACGGCATTCAACAAAGTACGGTCCAACGCCTCACCGTCATACCCGATGCTCCCTTTCAGGACGGTTGGCACAAGGGTCTTGTCTTCCAACGGATCCAAGGAACACATCAGCGTGGTGAAACCCAAATGGTCGTATCCGCCGCTGTTGCCGCCATAGAACCCTCCTCCGGCATCTATGCCGTCACCGTGGACCATCATGATCTTATGCGAATAGGGCATGTCCACGCCACGGATGTTTTCGTAGTAGTTCACGATGCGCGGCCAACCGCAGCGGTTGGTGCCTTGCCCGCCAGACCCCATCTCGGGGAAAGTGCCGTCCGAATTGGTGTATGGAGAATTGGGCAGGTTTTCCTCAAAAGTATTGTAAGCCGCCACATACTCAAAACCGGCCGCAATGCGGTCGTCCATATAGGCATAAAGGTCGTCTCCCTGGTTCAAACCTGCCCCACACACATCCGCTGCCAAAACCACAGCCATGGAAGCATGTCCTTGGTCTCGGTTGGATTCCTGCATTTGTCCGAAATAACCGAAGGGTCCACGCTCGTCCGGATGGAGCTTCCATACCAGATTGCGAAGCGTCTCGGCATAGCGGTGGTCCTCCATGTACTTGTAATACTCCATACCGGCATTGTACACATAAATGTCGTCGCACAAAATGCCCACACTGATTTCGCACAACACGTTGCACAACCCCCAATTCGACCAGTAATGATCGTCTGCACAACCATGACGCTCCTGCAGGAAACCGAAACTTTGGTCACTGAACACCCTCAGCATCCACTGTTGGTAACGTTTGAAATCCTCACGGTTCCACCCTTCGTAGTCCCGCATCAATTCTCCTGCATTGGCAAATTCATATCCATAAAGCCCGGAGGCAAGGCTTCCGTTGGAATTACCGGACACTTTCTGGCAGGTCCTGGCCCATGCGTTCATGACTTCAACAGACTTTTCCGCATAACGCTCATCTCCGGTAATCTTCCAAACCAGTGCACACTGGTAGGCTGTAGCTGCATCATTCATGGCGGCTCCATAATTGTCACCTTCCGGTTCCCAGACATTCCATCCTCCACGGATAATCTTGACTGTGGGATTGGGCTTCCAATTCAAATCCACATGCTTGCTGGTCATCAACTTGTTGTAGGCCGCCGTCCAAGGTTCCTGCCCGGTGGCCAACTTTTCCTTCACCCTGTCGAAATCCGCCTGCGTGTGCAATATGCCGGGATGTATGAACCCCTGCCCCATTCCGGACAAAGACATACAGGCAAACAGAAACGACAATACGCTCTTTTTGTTCATAGCATTCATTTTAAAAATACAACGTTCCAAAATTATATGATTCATTCCATACAATATGGGACAAAAAATAACAAATGATTGGACAATTTCTAACACCGCACATAAGACACTCATAACCACATACATAAGATGGCGAAAAAGATAGCATAAAACCCTTGAATCAATCTCAGGAGAATGAAAAATCATTTGGCTGAGATTGATTTTTCATTCTCCTGAGATTAAAAATCCGTTTGGCTGAGACCGAAAATCCACTCCATGCACTAAGGGTTTCACACGACAATAAAACAAGACATTTTTAGGCTTTAGGACTTTTGTTTTCCCTCTTGTTCGCTTCACGGTACTGCGTAGGTGTCATGCCGAACTCTTCCTTGAAATAACGGTTGAAGTATTTGATGGTGTTAAACCCTACCTTATCCGCAATCTCCGCCACGTTATATTGGCTGCCCGCCAACAACTGGGCGGCACGTTTCAAACGGACGGAACGGATGAACTGAAGCGGTTTCATGTTCAAGATGACCGTCAGCTTTCGGTTCAGGTGTGTCTTGCTCAAACCGAGGTCTTTGCTCAAATCCTCCAAAGAATACTCCGCATTGCCCATGTTTTTCTCCACGAAAGCCAAAGCCTTCTTCACGAATTCTTCATCCAAAGACGTGGTGGTTATCTCGCTCGGAGTGATTTCAATGTTTTTCCTGAACGTTTCCTTCCTCGCCTCCCGTTGCTCGATGAGTTTACGGACACGGACCTGCAACAGCTCGAAATTGAAAGGTTTCGAGATATACGAATCGGCACCGGCCTTGTAACTTTCTATACGTGCGTCATCCGACATCTTGGCCGTCAACAAGATGAAAGGGATATGGGAAGTATGAATGTCATTCTTCATCCGTTGGCAAAAGGCTATGCCGTCGCACCGAGGCATCATCAGGTCCGAAATGACAAGGTCGGGCCATTCCTCACGTACCATTTCCTCCCCTTCCACGCCGTCCCCGGCTTCTACCACGTCGAAATCCGCACTGAGTTCATGAACCAAATAAGCCCTGAAATCCGCATTGTCTTCCACGACCAACAGCTTTTTCTTCCCACCGGACGGCTCTTCGTCTTCTTCTCCGGCCGACAGGACGGAAGCTTCCACCGTCTCCTTGTCCTCCCCGTGCGGCACGGTGGCTTTTTCGTCGTGCAACAAGTCTGCCGGCAAAAGAACCGTAAAAGTGCTGCCCTCACCAGACCGGCTGTCCACCGTAATCTCTCCACCGTGCAAATCCACATAGCCCTTGACCAGATGCAAACCTATCCCGCTGCCCGGTTGGGTCTTGTGGCCGTCCTCCACTTGGTAGAAACGAGTAAATATACGCTCCTTGTCCCCTTCTTCCATGCCACACCCCGTATCCCGAACGGACACGGCTACATATTCACGCCCGTTGCGGACCGAACTTTCCACGCCTACGCCTATGCAACCGCCCGAGGGGGTAAACTTCACCGCATTGGAAAGCAGATTGTTCACCACCTTATAGACCTTGTCATGGTCATAGTTCATATAAAAATGCTCCACCTTACTTTCAAAAGTCAACGTGATACCTTTTTCTTTCACAAGTCCGCGGAAAGCCTCGACCGCATCCCGGACGAACACGACCATATCCCCCATGCTGACCGACAATCTCTCCCCCCGCATCTCCAATTTCCGGAAATCCAACAACTGGTTCACCAACTGGAGCAGTTTTTCCGCATTACGGTAAATCACGGTCAGCCTCTGTTTCAAGTCCACGTCGCCCTGCTGTTTGATAAGTGTCCCGAGAGGTGTCAGGATCAGCGTGAGGGGCGTACGGAATTCATGACTTACATTCGTAAAAAAGCGCAGCTTCATCTCTTCCAGATGCTCCTGCTGCTTCCTGGCGTTTTCCCTGCGCTCCTCCATCATCTTTTCCTTTTCCCGGCGCACGTACATCCGTGAAAGCCAATAGACCATACCAATAGCTACAAGGACATACACCGCCATGGCATAATAGGTTTCCCAAAAAGGAGGATGCACGACAATGGACAGCCGGGCAGGTTCCTTGCTCCACACCTTGTCGCCATTGGCCGCATACACTTCAAACTCATACGTCCCGGGACGCAAGCCGGTATACACGGCACGTCCATGGCTGGCGGCACGGGTCTCCGTCCATCCCTCTTCATAATTTTTCAACCTGTATTTATAATAAGTGTGGGACGGGTTGGCGTAATTCAACCCGGAAAATGCTATGGATATGAAATTCTCATCATAACGAAGTTCTATCTTGTCCGTACGGGTCATGGGGGCAGACAAAACGACATGTCCCTCATATTCTTCTCCCACCCGGACGGGTGTATTGAAAATACTAAGCCCTGTCAGGATGGGGCGGTTGGCAGCTTCTTCACACACCATGTGACCGGGATTGAAATAATTAAACCCGTGTGCCCCTCCGAAATAAAGCATCCCGTTTTTCGCTTTCAGTGCGGCATGGTCATAAAACATCCCGCTTTGCAACCCGTCCGGCACACCGAATGCCACTACGGAAAAACGATACCCGCCTTTTCCCTCTTCACGGGGAATAATCTTACATATACCATTCAGGGTCGAAGCCCACACTACCCCGTCACAGTCCTCCAAAATGGAAGAAACCGTATTGTTCGGCAACCCTTCGGACATCGTGAGCAAATAAAGACGTTCCGTCTTTTTATCCCAAATCCGGATGCCGTCCTCCGTGGCAAACCATTGCAAACCGCGTGCGTCGGTCAGCAAGCCAAAATATTTTATGCCGGATTTATAGTATTTATCTTTACGTGTATCGGGAATCCGAACTTCGTCTTTTCCTGCGTCGTAATAAAACAAGCCGTTGTCCCCCAACGCGGCAAAACAATCTTTCCCTGTGGGACAAAGAGAAAGAATCAACTTAAAGTTCTTCAACTCCGGATGCCGTTCATGCAGCATAAACTCAATGGTTCCGTCCTCCGGGTCCAACAGCCCCACGCCGCCATTCACGCTGACCCAATAATTTCCATGGGAGTCTTCATACAATGCCCGCGACACATTCTGCGCCACGTCCTGCTCGGAATCGCCTTGGCTTCTTAAAAAATGCTTACATCCCCCCCCCCCCCGCAAATTTGGTAAAAACCTTTTAAAAAAGTTCCCACCCACACATTTCCCTGACGGTCGCGGGAGAGCGACAAGACCAATTCATTGATTTCATCTTTAAAAACCTGTTCCACCTCATGGGTTTCCGGATGGAAACGAAACAGGCCTTTGCCACTCCCCACCAAGATTGTGCCATCGTCCTCCTCAAGGAAGCAGCGCACGGATTCGTTGGTGATGTAAGAACTTCCGGGGCATGTCTGTGCCAACTGGAATTTCTGCATGCCGGGGTGATGATAGCACAGCCCCTGAAATAACGTGCCGACCCAAAGCCCGCCGCGCGGATCTGCCATCACGGCATAAATGTCATTATGGAGCCTTCCGCCGTTCGTCAAGGCCATGTCCGGCATCTCGGACACAGAAAATGTCTTCCCGTCAATACGCCGCAGGCCACTCCGCGAAGTCCCGGCCCAAACATTCCCGTCACGATCCATGTCCATGCAAGTAAAGAAGTTGGATATGCCGGATATGCAGGCCACATCCTTCCACTCCCGGAGTGTACGGTTATAAAAACAAATGCCATTGTTGTACATCAGCCACAAGTTCCCCGCCGAATCGGGATGCAAATAAAGCCGGTCTGTATATCCATTGATAATCCCCTCGAAACGTGAATCCTGAAAAAGGAACTCGGAAGAAGTATAATCCCAACAACGGATCAGGCCGCTATCATACACGATCCAACAGAAATTCTTATATTGGGCCAATTCCAACGGAACGCCGTAGCGGCGCGTGAACTCGCTGTCACCACGGTCTATCACTTTTTTCTCTTGTTTTCGGACATCATAAAAAAAGAACGTATTGTCCTCTGTCAGGAACCAATAATTTTTAGCATCGTCAATGAAAAGGTTCTTCAACCTCTTGTCGATTCCCATGCTTGCCAACTCCCCTTGAATATCATAATTGAAAGTGTTCGTCTTCAAGTCCAGAAGCAGCAAATAACGCAGTTCCTTCATCCACACACGATCCTGCCCGTCATAATACTCTTTCGGCGGACGGGAATATGTCCACACGTACTTCCGGTCTTTGTCGTATGGAAAATACTCAAACGATGCCCCATCGTAAATGTTCAATATCGAGGCCGTCCTTATCCCGACACGCCCGTCCGGGACCATGCTCAGGCCACGAATCTGATTGTCGGACAAACCGTCCGGCACATCTATCAAACGAAACTTATACTGTTCTACCGCCCTGCACGGAAGTGCAAGACAGATACAAGACACAAATGCCCAAAACATTCTTGACATGTTCTTCATAATCGTTCCACGTTCTTTATGTGACGTTATTTTTCGTTGGTATTAATATATGCAAATATACTTCAAAAAGAAAGTAAACCCTATCAAAAAAACAGAAAAAAAGAGCACGTATCAAAAAAACACGTGCCCTTGTTCCTTACGCCCCACAGCTTTCATTCTATCGACAAACCATCAAAAACCACGCTGCCTGCGGCCTTGCCGCCGCCGAAGCTACCTGCCACCCCGACATAAATTTCCCGGGGCATTTTCACCTCCTCGGAATGCACATAAAACCAGTTCACCCCATCTGTAGACTCATACGCATAAAAGACATTCCCCACCCGTGCCAACTTGAACCAGGCAGGTATCCAAGTATAAGTATTGCCTATGGCAAAACGCCTTTCACCACCGCTCTCCTTGCGGTATCCCATACGGGCAAACCTCCGCCCCCAATGGCCAAGCGTCATCGTCACGGCCGTGGCATCCCCCTTTAAGGCTGCCCTTAACATCAAGCCGCATTCTTCCGTATTCCCGTCCATCCTGTTGATACGGCACGACACGGCAAAGTCTCCTGCCACTTTCCGGTACAGGTATGGAGCATTGTCCGACAGCGCGTCCACGGCCGCCGAACGGCAAGACAGGCGATAGGTACCTCCCTGCACGCCGGCATAGTCTGCCCTGCCTTCCTCCACATGGCCTACCTCTGCATAAGTCCATCCGGACGGGCATCCTGTCACGGATACGGCCTTCACCCTCACACTCTCCGAAAAACGGCTCGTTCCGGCCTTGTTGACCGCCGCCACCCGATATTCATACGTCTTGCCTTCTTCGATACGGGAATCAATAAACCAATTGGTCACTTTCTCCTTGTATACCCCGACATCCCTGAAGTCATCCCGGCCTGCTTCCGAACGCTGTATCACATAACCGTTGGCGAAATACTCCGCAGAGGGTTCCCAATCCAGACGGATTTGCCCGATGGAGGCTTCTGCCCGCAATCCCGTGGGCACTGCCGGTACAGGCAAGATAGGATAGTTGGAAGGACGTAATGAAAAGGTCAACGACCCATATCCGAAATGGTCTTTGCTACCGTGTTCCGGACGCAAAAGCTCGGCCATCCTCTTGGAATAAGGTGCCGGTACGCCTTTCAACACTTCATAATGGTTGTATATCATCTCCCAAACCGGACGGTCCTCCAATTGGCCCAACCCGTTTACGGAAGGCCAACGGTTGTTCAGCCCTTGGCTGTTATTATAATAAGTGAAAGGGACACCGCGCATCTGGTTGTGACGTGCCACGTATTCGGCCCCGGCCAACAGGCGGTTGCTGTCGTAGGCAAACAAGTCATCTCCTTGGTTCCAGGCAATCTGGCAGAACGTAGCCAAGAAACCTACTCCCAGTTGGGCATGCTCTTGGTCTCGCCCGCTTTCCTGCCATTGCCCGAGCACCGTTCCATCTTCCATCCGGTGCAGATAAGGCACGGCATTTCGGATGCTTCCGTTCCCCAAGCCGTGCTTGAAATATTCAACTCCTTCCCGGTAAATGTCCGGACGGTCGCACAGCACTCCGATGGCAGCCAAAGCGACCATGTTGCAAGCATCCCAGTTTGTCCAACAATAGTCCACACGGCCGCCGCCATGGGTCCGGAGGAAATCCCGGCTCACGGGATACAAATATTCCACCATCATCTCCTTGAAGCGTTCAAAGTCGGTTCTTTCCCATAACGGGCACACACGCAACACTTCCGCAGCCATGGCAAACTCCCCGATGGGGATGCCCAAAAGCCCTTGGTCTTGCCGCGCCTTCGGCACTTGGTTCACGGTATTCGCCCAGGCATTACAAATATTGATGGCACAACGGGCATACGCCTCATCACCGGAAATGTACCAACGGATGGCGTTCAGATAAGCCGCATGGGCTTCTATTGAAGCCTTCTGGCGGCTGTCGCCCATGTTGGCCATCGGGCGGGCCGCAAACGTCGATTGCGCCCAAGGATCCTTCTGTAACTCCGCCCAACCTTCTGCCCAAGGATGCTGCCCTTCGCCCACCATCGCCTTCATACGCTCCAAATCGGCCAAGGTATGCAAACCGCCGGGATGCACAAACTTACGATGATCTGCCTTCTCATTAAACAAAAGCGTCCCGAAACCCGGTTGGTCACGGTCATACCCTTCCGGCCTGATTTGTCCGAGCACCTGTCCCGTGAAAGGCATAGGAAGCCCCATCCGGTTCACATAATGGTTGTAGGCTATGTCGAACACGTACATGTAGCGTCCGCGTGCCTTCGGCGACACTTCCTCCCAATCGCAGTACTTCCCGGTAATGTCCGTCCATCTCACGAAAGGAACATCGTAACCCAAGTTGTAACGCGCCACATATTCATATCCTTTCAACAGACGGTTATCCTTAGCGGAATATAAATCATCCCCCTGTTGCCAAGCCAGTTCACATACCGTGGCCATTGCCCCGAGTCCCAGCATGCAATGGCTTTGGTCGCGCCCGCTCTCCTGCAGTTGGCCGGTTTCCCCGTCGATATAATGGGCCAATGTGCCGTTGTCGTACCCGTCAAGGTAGAAAGCCCGTGCCTTCTCATACATTTTCCGGTCATCCAGATGGATGGATGCCGCCATATAAGTCTTGGTCACGATAGCCCCCCAATTCCCGTTCGTATAAGGGTTACGCTCATAAAACGTTTCCAATACGGGGAGGAACACTTTCGTGAACATCCGCAAAGCACCTTCATAATCCTCCGCAGGCATCTTACGCCACGTATGCTTCAACGCTTCAAGTGCATAAATGATTTTAAAACCTTCCAAACCGGCTAGCAAAGGAGCGTCGTTCGTATCGGGTATGCGTTTCAGGGTGCGTGCATAGGCCGTCAATACTTCCGCCGCCTTACGGGCATGTGACTCATCGCCCGTGATACGCCACATCAGCGCATTCAAATAGGCCGCACTGAAGTCACGCTCCATTCTCGATTTGGTATAACCGAATTTACCGTCACGCGCTATGGTATCGAACGGGCCTTCCATTTTATAATCCGACTGTGCACACGGATGTTTTTCCAACAACAGATAGGAGGCATAAGCGTCGTCGTTTTTCCCTTTCACCAAACCACGGATTTGTTGCATCCGTTCTTCCGTATGCAACACACCGGGGTGCACGAAAGCTGCCGCAAGCACAGGGCACGACAGCAATAGGAATCCCAAGAACAGCCATAACCTGCCTATAACATTCTTCCAACTTTTCATGGTTTTACAATTTTTCATTTCAAAATACAGCCGACAAATATAGCGAATTTAAAAACACCATACGGCATCTCTACCTTACATTATTCGTCATTGCGCCCTCTGTGGACACAAACGTCACATCCTCCACGTGCGGCCCCACATATATACCCGCCATGTCACCGGTGTTATACCAAGCCGGTTTACCGGGCATGTCGTCCGTAATCAGCTGTCCGTTGATGCGCAGGTTCTCGAAACGCACGTTCCTGATTTTCCTCTCTTCGTCATATCCCTCGATAATAGACAACTCAGCCCGGTTTCCATCATAAGAGACATCTTTAAACGTGATATTTTCAATACCCCGTCCCGGTGCCGTACAATACTTCTTATTATAGAAAATACGCAAATTGACCAATGAGCCTTCACGGAAATTCTCCACGCGGATATTTTCAAAACGGACATCGCGGACCAGATTGTTGTCTCCGGCATTGATGGACATGCACCCCTGGTAATTCAACTGCTTCTCCCGATGGTCCAAAATGTCGATATTGACGTAATTCAAATCCTCAAGCACTTCCGGATTCTTCGTGTCACCATGGATGCCTATGAATATGGGATGGGCCACATCTGCCCAAAGCGTGGAGTTTTGCATCGTGACATGCTTGCAGCCCCCCTTGAACCCCAAACGTGTGCCGTACACCGTCGTGCAATCGTCCGAATTTCGGCAGAACACCCCGTCGAACAACACATTATTACTGGCAAAGACATTCATCCCGTCTCCCCACCCGTAATAGCTGATAGCCTTCACATTGCGGATGGTCACTGCATCCGAGCCTCCCGTAGCGCACTGGGTAGTGGCAATGCCTTCCACCAGTACATTACGGGAGTTTGCTATACGGATGCCTCCTTTTACCTTATAATCTATAATACCACGTCCTATCAATTTCACATCTTGTACGCCCTCAATGAGCACACGCCCGTTCAGCACGGCACCACCGGCCAAGTAAACTGTCTGTCCGGATTCCACCTTCACCTCGCCATCCTTGGGCGTATGGTAACCCGGGCCGAAGTAGACCACATTACGGTCTTTTTTTCTTGGAACATCCACCTCCACCGGATTGGCGAACAGGTGCAGGTTATGAAAAATATCGCCGTTCACTTCCACCGACAAGTTGCACGGCTTGTCCAAAGTGAACGTCAGCTCCTTTCCCTTCAACTGAAAAGGTATGCCGTATGACAAAGGACGAATCCTTGCACTGTCCACCGCTCCTTTGTTATAAGTGACTTTCACCTCCACCTTTCCCGAGAAGTCGAAAGTCGCCATCGAAGCCTTTTCCACACAATGCTGCGTCCCCCTCACTTCATCCACGCAAACCAAATAAGAAGGTACGTTCCTCCATTCCCCATCTCCTTGACGCGCTTGAACCGTAAAATCATCATTCAACTCCGCTCCCTCCGGTGCAGCGTAAGTCACCAAAGAAGACGAGGCATAGCATGCGGCACTTCCCGTCATCACCATAAAGGCCATCAAAAGCCAATGTCTTATTTTCATTCCGTTTCCATTATTGATTTCCGGTTGCAAATATAGCCCAACCCCAACAAACAGGATGGGACAAATCGAAACAAAAAAGGGGCTTAAAATCTCCAATTCAGAGAAATTAAGCCCTTTTTTATCATGTCAACCTACCTTTATGGGAAAAACATGCCGGTTACCGGCCATGCCCTCCTTCCGATTCCTCCCCAAAAAGCGGGCATTTCAATAACACCGTCCGACGAATCCTCCGCCAGCCCGCAACTTCACTTTCAGCACCTCTTTCTTCGACACCTCACGTTCTTCCCGTACCACGGAAGCAAGTTCTTTCCCATCATGCAGGAAAACCGCTTGTTTCTTCTTTTTCAGGAAATCCAACGGTATCTCAATCTCCCGTTCCTTGTCCCCGTTCATCACGCCTATCCACCACTCTTTCCCTTTCCGGCGGGCATAAGCCACGACCTCCCCCATTTCCGTACAGGGAAGTACAAGGGTCTCGTCCCACACCGTGGGCACAGCCTTGAGCAAATCCACGAAAGGACTTTCCAGATAATACGAATAATGGTCGGAAAAATGAGTAACCGGCGACAGGAATACTATGGCTTGGGCAAACTCGTGCGCCCAAGAGTATCCGCCTGTGGCCAACTCTTCCGGATTCAACGTCACCGGCGTGACATCAGCCGGCCCCGCCATCAGACGCGTAAAGGGCAAAGCCACATAATGTGCCTGCGGGAGCACCCGTCCGTAACGCCGGATTTGGTATTCATTTCCTCTCACCGCCTCACGCGTGATGTCATTGGGATAAGTCCTCGAAAGCCCCGTGGGCTTCACGCTGCCGTGGAAATTCAACAACAGTCCCAGTTCCGCACAATCCTGCATGCCTCCCATATACCATTGCATGATTTCCGCCGTAGCCGTCGGGATAAAATCAATCTTGATACCGGAGGCCCCGATGGCCTTCACCCGTTCCAGATAAGCCCTCCGCGACTTTGCATCGCGCATCTCGTTGGAATTGACCCAAACCAACGACTTCACACCGACACTCCGTCCGTAGTCAATCACCTCCTTAAGCAATTCCCATTGGTCCTTGCCGCCCTTATGCCAATTTCTCCACCCGTCATCTATCAGGTAATATTCCCAAGAAAGTTCTGCAGCCGCATCGAACCAAGCCTTTTGGTCCTCATAACGCGGGGCACCCACGCTCCACCATTGCCACAGGCACCGTCCGGGCTTTACCCACGAAAAGTCACGCCCCTCTTCCGGCGACGGGCACAAGTTCGTCAACAAGTCGGAATTCACCAAACCGGTCAAATCGGATGCAATGATGGCACATCTCCAAGGAGAAACGTCCTTTCCTTTATATTTCCCGGCCAAGACCTTTTCCGACTCATCCGGCAGGCGCTTGATGTCCCATCCTTTTTCCGAGGAGGGAAAGCATGACTTGAAAGCATTCCCCGAACGTGAAAAGGCCATGTCGGGAAAGTCTTCGCAATCTGCCTCCGTAAATGTCATATACCCTTCTGGCAATTCAACCGTAAGCGGGCCGCATACGTATTCGTTTTCCGGCATCTCATCCATCCGGGTGACATAAGCTTCCTTCTCATAACCTATGTCATAACCCGCCCACGCCACTTTCTTCACGTTCCGGGGCACATTCCAAGCTGTATGTTCCCGCTCTATGCGCCGGGCATTTTCAGGCAAGACGTAACGTACGGCCACACCGTCGTCATACACCCGGACCACAAGGCCGTAACGCACCCCATCGGCCGACAACGGCAACATGGCTTCCACCGCTTTGTCCGACGCCATGGCATGATGTCCGAACAGAGGGTATTCCGTCTTGAATTTCTCCACTTCGGGTTCTGCCGCCAACGACACATTCCGCCCAAGGTCCTTCCCGTCCACGACAAGCCCCAAGCGCGATGCCTCCAAGACCTCAACCTTACCTTTCTTCACGGAGTAAACCAACTGGCCTCCGTCCGTATCCACACAGACTTCAATATTCTTGCCGGGACTGCATAAACGAAGCAAATTGTCCCCTTCGGCATAACTCCCCCACGTGCAGGCACATAACAGCATGCAAGCCCTGCCCCACATTTTATTTACCATATCTTTTTTCACCTATTTAATAATCTCTACTTGATAACGGCCACAAAACCTCCACGCGGCAGGCAATCCACCGTCAAGGCTTTGTTTCCTTCCGGAACGGGCACGTTCTCTTCCACCACAAAGCCCTTGCCGTCGGCATTATCCTTAAAGCAAGACACGTTCCGGCCTTTCCCAAGGTCAAGCCGCCCCAACGGCACTCCTATCTTCCGGCCTTCTTCCGTACCGTTAATTCCGGCTATATACCATATATTCCCTTTACGACGTGCCATCACCACATATTCTCCGGGATAACCGGCCAACAACTTCGTATCGTCCCATGCCGCAGGCAAACCGGATAGCAAACTCCTCACCTCTTCCGGCAAGCCACGATATACTTCCGGACGGTCGGGCATGTGCTGCAAAGCCGACTCGAAAAGGACAGGAAGTGCCAGTTCGTGGGCATAGGTCGTGATGTGCGGGTTTTGGGAATCAGAGAAAGTACCGGGCGTGTAATCCATCGGACCTATCACATTGCGTGTAAAGGGCAACGTGGCATTATGGGCTGCAGCCCGTCCGGTCAATGTCCCGTTATTGTTGTACCATTCCGCACCATAAACCGCTTCCACTGACATCATGTGGGGATAAGTCCGCTGCCATCCCCTCGGTATGGCAGCCCCATGGAAATTCACCATCAGCTTATGCTTGGCCGCATCCTCCAACAAATCGATATAATAATCCATGGAAGACACGCTGTCGCCGGCAAAAAAATCCACCTTGACGCCATACACGCCCAATTCGTTCAACCATCCGAATTCCTTTTGGCGGTCTTCAGGCTTGTTCAGACGATACAAGGGTGTGGGCCCCAACCACTGCGTACTGGAATTGTACCACAACAAAGGCTTTACACCGCGTTCCTGCGCATACTTCACGGCAGCCTGCAAATCGCCGCCGTTCGACATCTGGTCCCATTCCCAATCAATCAGGCTATAAGGCCATTTCATGTCGGCAGCAAGGTCGAAATAAGCTTTCAGTTTTTGGAAATCCCGCGTCCCATGGTTCTCTGCCCAATAAATCCATGAAGCCAAACCGGGCTTTATCCATGAGGTATCCTCCACCGTTGACGGGTCGGACACGTCGGTCACCAACGTAGACTCCACCACGTCCGACAACCGCCCTATGACCAACACCCTCCAAGGTGATTCCCATTCCTTGTCCATGGCCTGCTTTTCACTAAACAAACGCACGCGATAATGGTCGGCACTGTCGGTATTGCACAAGAAAGAACCGCAATGGCCGCGCCTGATATTGGCTTCCGTCACCAACATGAACACGGTATCCCTTAATTGCACCAAACCGGGATACCCCCATTTGTCAGCCGAACCATTCTCGCCCCGGCCATCCGTGGACAAAGGATAAAAACCTTCATACCCCAAAGTGTATTGTTGCATCCAACGTTTCGCGCCCTTAGGCACATCGTATGCCGTATATTCGTCCACCACATACTCTTCCGGCGATACGGACTTTACCCCATACTTGAAAGCCACGCCGTCATTGTAGGCCCGGACGGTCACATCCAAGATGTTACCCTCTTCGTTCTCGAAAGAATAGACCTTTTCAGTCCCATGGTTCACACAATGGCTGCGTTTTCCTGTCGGCATCAGGTAATCGTCCTCTACCGGCTTGGCTTCCGTCACGCTTTTGAATTTCAGGTTCCCTGCATACTTTTGCAAGTTGGTCTCTATCCCCAAATCCACCAACGGCAACGCACGCGTCCCGTCATAAAACACCGATAGGGCCGCATCGCCATAATGCTCCTTGTCGAGTCCGGTCAACTCCACCAACACATGCTTGTCCGGGGAACGCACTTCCTGCATGTCCTCTATCGAACAGGAACAAAGTCCCGCAACAAGGCCTAAACACCATCCCCATTTCAAAACTCCAGTCTTCATTCTCTTCTATTTTTATGATTTCACATTTTAATATACTCGCAACCATCGCCACCGTACAATTTTCAATAATTCCGTATCGTGGCATATACACCGTAAGACTCTTGGTCCACGTCGAACAAGGGACGGAGCCGGAACTCATTTACTCCGTTACGCAAGACAAACCGGTTGGGTTCACCTTCCACGACCGAAAGCCCTTGAAGCACCTCGTCCTTGCTTCCCTTCAATATCACTTCGCTGCGGGTTTCAAAAGCCAACAGCATCGGGCCGTAGAACACGGCAAACATGTTCTCCTTGTCCGGCATGGACTGCAGGCGGAAAGCGTAACGGAAGTCCACACGCACCCGGTCTCCATCCTCCCAACGTCTGGAAAGCTTCAGGAAAGAAGAAGGCCGTACCGGCACGCCCTGTTTCTCACCGTTTACATGCACCTCTGTCCCTTCGGCCCAAGCAGGTATGAACAAGTTCAGGGCGAACCCCGCCGGACGACGCACCGAAACGGTAAAATCCGCCACCGGCTGCAGGGGAAATCCCCCTGTCTGTTCCAAAACCACCTTTTTGGATACCCAATGCAATTTGGACGGCACATAAAGGTTCACGTACACATCCGAACCGTCATGGTAATAAATTCCGCTGTTCAATTCCGCAAAAGCCTCTATGCAAGACCCACTGCAACAGAAGAAATCATTCTCCTTCAAATATTTCTTATTGCGCGGCGAACCCAAAGGCAAATGGTAGACATACGCTCCGGTAGACCTGCTTTGCACGGGAAGCACCCCGTTGTAGAACATGTTCATATAGGCATCCGCATAACATGGGTCGCCTGTCCATCCGAACAGGTAAGCACTCAGCTTCTGCGTATTGTGCGTCACACAACTTTCGGCAATTTCGCGCGTCAAGGTGTTACACAAATGTCCGGGTTCCCCCCAATGTTCCGCTGTCAGCGAGGTCGGCGTGACGGCTACCGGTCGCGGACCGCTGCTCGTCCCGTTCACGTATGCATGCCCCCGTTGGAGGATATCCCAAAAGTGCATGGCCGCCTTCTTGTATTTTTCTTCGCCCGTCACCTCGTAACGGCGGGCAAAGCCATTGACCAACACGATATGCGTATTGGCATGCAAGCCTGCCAGGATGTCCTCGTTCCGCACCAACGGCTCAAGGAACCAGGCCGGGTCGAAACAAGCAGCCAAGGCCAAATGTTTGGGATTGCCCGAAATGCCGTACAGTTCATAGAGCACCTCATTCATGGCTCCTGCCTCATTTTGCGGATTCGCCTCCACGGTGTACATCATCCTCTCGATGCGTTCCGGTGAAAGTTTCGCCATCCGGCCTTCCACATAGCCGGCCAAAGCCTCCACCATACCGTAAGCTTTCCGGTTGCCAGTCTTCGTGTAAGCATCCAGCAAGCCCTGCAAAATCTTATGGAGCGTGTAATACGGTGCCCATACCCCCGTAAAGCGTGTTTCCAATGTCTCGAAGTCTTTTTCCGGAAAGGCACTCAAATAACCGTTCCCATGCGCTTGTTGGCATTTGTACAGCTCATCCACCATATACTCCAACCGTTGGGAAGCCCACCCGTCCCCATATCTCTCGGCCAATACCGACAATGCCGACAGGTAATGCCCCGTGAAATGCCCCCTCAGCCCGACACCGGGGGATTCCCATCCCTCCAATGGTTTTGCCAAAGACGGAAGCCCGGCCGTGACCCGGAAATTATGCAACAGCCTGTCGGCCTCGACAGACTGAAGGTAAGCCACATCCAAGTCTTCCCGCTGCTTGATCCAAGAAGCTTCCAGTTCCACATCTTTACCGGAAAAAGGACGCAATTCCACCACGGAAGGAGATTCTACTTTCCCGTTTCCCCACACTCCGGACTGGCACAGCCCGAAGCCGATAAGGACAGACAAAATACGTTTTTTCATGATACCTGAACCTCGTTATACTTTATTTCCTTTCACAACCGGCATTTCAACTCTTTCCCTTCGTAGCGCACAAGTTTGCCGTCCGTCCGTTCACCGAGGGCTTCCGTACCGTCAGCCACCACGACCCTGAAACGGCGTGTCTTTTCCATGCCTTCGAAGCCGCCCCGGCGCTCCCCGAACGTCAACACACGACGCTTGTCATTCCACTGCAATTCAATGGTCGAGAAACAGCCTTGTTCATAATCGTAATTGTCTCCTTCATCTTCATACAACACAAAACGGGCATCCCGTCCCGGATAAACCACGATGGTGAGTTCTTTCCCCGGCAATTCACCCGTATGCTGTACCACCGGCCCCATCGGCACGATGGAACCTTGGCGCACGAATAACGGAATCTTGTCGATGGGGGCATCGGCCGTGACTTCACGCCCTCCTTCATACTTCTTACCGGTCCAGAAATCCATCCAGTCCGCCCCCTCGGGCAAGTAAACGGTACGCGATTTCGCCACATCCTGCAACGTCACGGAACCTTTGTCGTAATACATCGGACGGGTCACGGGACAAACCAGAAAAGCCGGACCGAACATGAACTCATCCTTGATGTCGTGCACACGGGCATCTTCCGCAAAATCAAAAGCCAACAACCGGCTCATGGTATAATCCTCCTGCGTGACCTTTCCGGCCAAAGAATATATATAAGGTATCAGGCGGTAACGCAAACGAATCATGCGCAGGATGCTGTCATAAAAGGGTTCGCCCGGCTCGCCGAACCGCCAAATCTCGCGCGGAGTGTCCGTACCGTGGCTGCGGAACAAAGGCAGGAACGCCCCGTATTGCAGCATGCGTACATAATATTCGCGGTAACCCATATCGTCCACGCCCCGGTCGAAATCCCCGGCACGGAACCATTCGCGTCCACCTCGCGTGAAGAACGAACCGATGTCCACCGTCCAATAAGGACAGCCCGTGGCCATGAAATTCAGTCCCTGTGGTATCTGTTGGGCGAATGACTTCCACGAAGCATGGGTGTCGCCGTTCCATGTAATGGTGGCATAACGCTGCTGGCCCGCATAACTGGAACGGGTCAGGTTCACCACACGTTTACGATCCGTCGTGGCACGTTGGTTTTCGTACAACCCTTTGGAATGGTACAAAGAAAAAAGGCAACTGCGTTCCGCACCCAACACAGCATCCAACAAGGCCAAATTGCCTTTCCAACGCTCCTCATGGCTGTCCCACCCGTATCCTTCCGGCATCGCTCTCCAGTCGGCATCCAAAGGTTCCGTACAGTCGCACCACCATGCATCGAAACCGTTTCCGAAAAACTCCTCATTGGCATAATCCCAATAGCGCGCCCGAGCCAGAGGGTTGAAAGCGTCATACACGGAATGCCCCAACATGAAGCCACGCTCCGCGAGATCCTTCGTCTGTGGGCAATTCGTCGGATTGGGCCAGATGGAAACCATAAGCTTGGCATCCAAGGCATGCAACGAATCGGCCAAATGGCGCGGGTCAGGATAAAAACGGCGGTCCATCTTCATGTACCCCCATCCCTGAGGCCAATAGTTCCAATCCTGCACGATGACATCCATAGGCACCTGCCGCCTGCGGTATTCCTCCGCTACATCCACCAGTTCCTCCGAACTCCGGTACCTTTCCTTGGATTGGATATACCCGAACATGTAACGGGGGAACATGGGAGACTGCCCGGTCAGATAACGGTATTGCGCCACGACCTTGTCCATCGTGCACCCTTTCATGAAATAATAATCCACCTCATTGGCCGCCTCCAATTCCACGAAGCTTCCTTCAGGAGCGTCCTTGTACACCATGCCGCATCCCGCATCGAAAAGCAGGCCGTAGCCGGCCGTGGAATTCAAGACCGGCACCATCTCCTTCAGGTTGTGCTGGCACAGGTACATCGTTTTCCCACGCAGATCCAAGTAGTCTTCCATGTGGCATCCCAAACCATAGAGGGCTTCCCCCTGCGCCCACTGGAAATGGTTGCGGAATTTCCAACTCCTCCCCACCGTATCGCGCCGAAGTACGTCCATCACTTCCTTTTCCCCGTCTGCCGTCTTCACGATACGTTTGCTCTGCGGGTCATACACAACATTTTCCCGATAGGTCTGTTCGGCCTCGCGCGGCCGTTGCGGATTTTCCGACAACAAAGTACGTCCGGTACGCCTATCCTTGTACGTCAAGGCATACGAACCAAGGTCTACCCATACTTCAAGACTGTCAGAGCGCAAAGAAAGCCTGCCGTTCTCACGTTGTAGCCGGAAAGGAACTTTTTCTTCCTCGCGCCCCGTGCACACGATGGTGCCGTTGCCCAAAAAGGCAGGCTCGCGCGTATAGCGGACCCGCACGATGTCCGGACGGATAAATTCCACCCTCATGCGCCCTTCCGGAGTCTGGAAATGCACACCGTTGCGTTGGACTGCATAGCCTTCACCCTCTGCCATTACCGGGAAATGGCACATCAAAACCATGCAGGCCACAAAGACTCCCTTGCAGGAAACGGAATAACGGAATTTACTCCTTTTACCTTGATTTATTTCCTTAAAATCCATATTTGTTTGTTTTTCTAACCACAACGCAAAGTTAAGGCATATCCTTTAATCATTATAGGACAAAAACATACAAATAATAGGATTTAAAAGCACATTTCAAGCCCTAAGCAAGGCGACGGGGCATCTTCCGCAGGATCCTCGGGAACTGCCATGCAAATATCAGCGTGCAGCACACGGCGGCAGTGGCATCGGATATGCCCTCGGCCGCGAACACCCCCATCATGCCCATGCCGCGTGGCAAAAGCAAAGCCAAAGGCACCAGGAGGATGACCTTACGGAGCAAGGCGATGAACACGGACACCTTGGCCTGCCCGAGTGCCACGAACATGTTCTGGCAAGCCCGTTGCAGCCCGAAAATGGTCATTCCGGCCAAAAACACGGGCTGCGTCTGTTCCACGGCTGCAATAAGCTTCCCGTCGGACGTGAAAGCGGAAGCCACCAACCCGGGAAAAAGTATCATGAAGAGCACCAACAACAAATTGAACGTAAACATGACTTGGAGCACAATCCGGAAACAGTCCTTCACGCGTTGGCCGTTCCCATGCCCGTAATTGTAACTCACAATGGGGATGAAGCCTTGCGAGAAACCTGTCAGCGGCACGCTGACGGCCAGCATCGCACTCTGCATGATGGCCAACGCGCTGATATAGATGTCTCCATAGGTCTTCAGGCTGCTATTCAGCACGAAGCCCACAAGGCTCTCCGTACTGGCCATGATGAACGGTGAAACGCCCAAGGCAAGCGTGGACAAGACCACCTTACGGTCGGGACGCATATACCTGCGTTCCAGCCTCAAAGTGGCTTTCCGCGAAGTCAGGAAACGCACCACCCACAAGGCACTGCATGCCTGCGAGATAATAGTAGCCAAAGCTGCCCCTTTCACACCCATGCCGAACACAAAAATAAACAGCGGGTCGAGACCGATGTTCAGCAACGCACCGATAATGACCGAGCACATGGCAATGCCGGGCCGCCCCTGGGTGTTGATGAAAGTGTTCAGCCCCACCGAGACCTCGACGAACAATGTACCCAACAGATACACCGAGAGATAATCCGTCGCATACCCTATCGTATGTTCCGAAGCCCCGATGGCCATCAACATGGGTTCCATGAAAAGGTAGGCCGTGGCAGAAGTCAGCACCGTGAACAGCAGCAACAATACCAGTCCGTTCCCCAGGATTTTACCGGCACGCACGCGGTCGCCCTGCCCCAAGGCAATGGCCGCCAACGGAGCACCTCCGGCTCCGACAATGGAAGAAAAGGCCGAAATCAGGATTATCACGGAACTGGTCACGCCGATACCGGCCAACGCATCCGTCCCGATACCGGGAATATGGCCGATATAAATGCGGTCTACGATGCTATACAACAAGTTCACGATTTGGGCAGCCACAGCCGGGAGGGCCATACGGAACACCAAAGGCAGCATGCGATCCGTGCCCAACCGCTCTTCATACAGGTTATTCATGCGTCTTCTCTCTTATAAATTCGTGCAAAGTTACAAATTTCACACAGACTGACAGAATGACAGAGCAAAGTTCATATTGACTTTTTGTATTTTCCACAGCCACGAGATTCGGATATTCCGCCCCGAATCCGGTCGGGACGGAAAATAACGCAGCCATACGAATTTCCGCCAAGCCCAAAAGTCAGGGACAGAGGCTTATTCCTTCCTTTCCGGCACAAGCCCATTCATTTTCTCCGCATGTGCCTCGCTTTCAAGGTCAAGAAAAACCGTTCCGGCTTACATTCTGCCACATCCGACATGACCATAAAAACTTTCCAAATAAATCTCCCGTCCTCGTCCCAAGCCGGCCTTCAGCCCTCTCAAAGCCGGTTCCAGTACCGGAAAAGAGCCTCTGTTCCAGTGACATGCGGACAAAACGGAAAAGACATGCCCGTATAAAAAAATCAATCTCTTGAGACTGATTTTTCATTGTGCTGTAATCCGTTTGCCGTTATGCAGTGTTTATGCAGGAAAACACTTTAAATCCGCATATTTATACAGATTGTTTTCATGGATTTGCCATGAACGTCTTTTTCTGATGTCAGGAAAAAAAGGCATGAAAAGACTTTCTGAAAGCGAAAAACAACGTTTCATACCAAAATATCCCTGATTTCGGTAAAAAATGGCCTATACTTTCCCCTGATAAAGTTCTAACTTCGACGCATGAAGACCAAACTCTTGAAATGTACAATGATAAAGAACATTTATACCCTGCTATATGGAGGGTTAATTTTTGCTTGCGCGTTTCCCTCCATGAACATGTTCTACGACCGGTGGAACACTCCAAAATGGCTATGCACCCTCTTCTTGACAGGATTGCTTGCCGTATGCACCGCCATACTTGGACATAACCGGAAAAAGACAAGCGACTTTTCCCATTTCTCTGTATGGAGCGAAGCCGCTACCATGATTGTCACACAGGAATGCCTTTATGCCCTCATGTTCCTATTCAAATACCCGACGACATGGCGGATTGGAATAGCCGGAACGTTTGACAACCCCGCCGGACTGGCATTTTTCTTATGCGCCCTCCTGCCCTTCATCTCAGGTATGGCCTTACGCTTCCTAAAAGATAATAGCAAAAGAAACATATACATAACAGTCGCCTTACTCGCAGGGACAACCGTCGTGCTCACCCACTCGCGCACCGGCATACTGTGCCTCGTGGCATATATCCTTATGGCTCTAAAAGATTATGGCAAGATTTCCATACGCCCGACATGGAAAACCATCATCCCGGCCATTGCCTTCACAGGCTTCTCCATCTTGTTTTTCAAACCGGAATCCACCTCTGGAAGAATGTTTATTTTGGAACAGACATGGGAACTTATCTGTAAAAGACCTTGGAGCGGATATGGCACAGGAGGCTTCGACCGAGAATACATGAATCAGCAAGCGGAGTTCTTCAAACAGCATCCCGAAAGCCCGGTAACGATGTTGGCCGACGAGACGGGACACCCATTGAATGAATTCGCCTACCTATGGGTGGAACATGGCATCGGTGCCCCCTTGGTCTTACTCCTTTCATGGGCAGGGTTATGGCATGTCCTACGAAAAAGAAAAGACATATCCTCACAAATAGGCTCTTACACGCTCATTCCCCTATTGTTGTTCGCCTTGTTTTCCTACCCGTTCAAATATCCTTTGGCCTGGATTGCCGTAGGATGGTGCGTAAGCATAGCCGGAAAGACCTACTTCAAAGCTTTTTCCCATCGAAAAAGCCTGAGGGCTTTGGCCACCTTTTGTCTTGCTTCCATCGGAATAGGCATAGGAACATACCTCGCCCATGCACTTCCGCAAGAAAAAGAATGGGGACATGTCGCCCGAGAAGCCCTCAAAGGAAAGGGACAAGAAATGATGCCCCGGTACGCACGCCTGTACCCACATTTCTCTCATAATCCGGAATTCCTATATAATTATACGGCTGAACTATTTCAAGCCGGACAAACGGAGAAAGCATGGCATACAGCACAAGTCTGCCGGAAACAATGGAGCAAGTACAATTTGGAACTACTAACCGGAGACATTTGCCGGGAACTCCGAAAGGATGAGGAAGCCGTCTGCCACTACCGACAAGCGGCTTACATGTGCCCCGTAAGGTTTGCTCCGTTGGAAGGCTTATATTATGCCTACCGGAACATCGGGGACACCATCCGTACCGACTCCATTGCACAATTCATACAACAAAAAAAAGTAAAAATCCCCTCATACGACGTTGAAAGGATAAAGAAGGAAATCAAGCCCAAAAACGAACTGATGTTTCAAAATGACCCATGATTGGTTACGAATCATCCCATTCATTCTTCTAAATATTTCCTTTCTTTGCCCAAAGGAACATGAATTTCACAAAAAATGATGAAGAAGCTATTGCATTTTTTCATTCTTCTATGTATGACTACAGGGATTGCAAGCTCCTGCAAAGAATCCGGACTTGACCGTTCCCTGTCACAGGCCGGAAACAACCGTAAGGAACTGGAAGCCGTCCTGCGGCATTACCGGAACGCCCCACTAAAACTTCAGGCCGCCCGTTTCTTGATTGAGAACATGGATGCCCATTATGGTTTCGGCGGCGAAGCCGTGGAAGAATACTACCATGCCATGGACAGCATATTCCGCCACGGGAAAGGTGACCGAACCTATTGGAACCGCCAGTACGATTCCATCCTCGCACAAGTAGGGACAGGCTTGGATAGTTGCATGTCCGTACCCATCTTCGACATAGAACATATCAAAGCCGATTTCCTGATAGCGCATATAGACAGTGCTTTTGCCGTGTGGGACCGGAACTGGAACCGGCAATACAGTTTCGACATGTTCCTACGTTATGTCCTGCCTTACCGGATAGGGCATGAAGGGTTGAGCTTGTGGAGGGGCAACCTATCTATGGCAGCCTTGGAACAAGAAAGTTATAAACAAAACATATTCAATTCAACATACGTATACGAAATAGCGAATACCATATCATGGCTACTTAGACCTGCTATTTATTATCCCTCACGCCACCTCCCGAATTTTCCACTTGACAAATTGCCAAACCTAAAACTTGCTTCTTGCCGAGAATATGCCCACTTATGCGCAGCCCTATTCCGGGCAAGGGGAATACCGGCCACTGTAGACTTCGTTCCGCAGTGGGGAAATCGCTCCTTGGGACACGTTTGGTGCGTGTTTTTCCCAAACAACCAAACTTCCATACCGGTTGAACTATGCGAACCGTTAGGCACGGAATTCATGCGTAGACGAGAAGACCGACTTCCCAAAGTTTTCAGAAATACTTATGAAAAAAATCCCTATTCACTATATGTGCAGAACAAAGAACGGGACTCCCTACCCTACGTTTTCAATACACCTTATATATTGGACGTGACAGACCAGTATGTAGAAACATCAGATGTAGATGTCCACTTATACAATCTGGACTATGATACCCGTTACGTATATCTTTCCGTCTTTAACGACCAAAAATGGAGTATCGTACATTGGGCAAGAAAGAAAGGTACAAAAGCTCGTTTCACCAAATTAGGACGCGACATCGTGTACCTTCCTGTATACTTCATACAAGGTCTGACCATTCCGGCCGGCAACGCATTCCTATTAGACCATAAAGGACTGAAAACGGATATTCAGCCAGACATATCCAAAAAAATTTCAGTCACAGTAAAACGTAAATTCCGAGATACGAAATCTAACCACTTCCTACAAGGAGTTATCGGAGGAAAATTCCAAGTAGCCAACAGAAAAGACTTCAGAGACTCCATAACCCTATACGACATTCCCCGAATCGAAGACAACCGTTACCATAAAGTCAACACCAACATGTCACAACCTTATAAGTATTTCCGCTACTTGTCACCAAACTTGTCACGCGGCAATATGGCGGAATTATACGTTTTCAATGAAACCGGAGATACTTTGCGCCCTCATGAATATTTCGGCAATTTACACACACGCCCCAGTATGGGCATTGAGAATCTGTCTGACGGCAATACTTTATCATATTATGAATCCCACGACCTATACAACGTGTGGTATGGATGGGAATTTGAAAGCCCCTCACAAATTAGCCAGATTCTTTTTCTTCCACGGAATGACGATAATTTTATCCGAGAGAAAGAAATATACGAACTATTATATTGGGACAATGGAGAATGGCATTCTTTAGGACAACAAACTGGAAACTTTAAATCCGAGTTAGTTTTCAAAAACGTACCTTCAGGAGCATTACTTCTTCTACGGAACCATACAAAAGGAAAAGAAGAGCGTATTTTCACATACCAAAACGGAAAACAAATTTGGAGATAATGAATCTATGTTAAACCCTTTAAAAACAAGAGCCAATGGAATAAGTAAATGAAATACAGTAGTTCAGTCAACAGAATACGACCACTACACTTATCAAATCAAGTAATTAATTTAAAAGAAAAAACAAATGAAAAAGTATATAGTCATTCTTTTTATCGCCCTCATTGGCGGTGCATTCATCTGGAGTTGTTCCCAAGATGACTTAGATAACGGGCAACCCATTTATCACTATTCGGCAGAACAGCTGGCCGAAATCCGTGCATTGGCCGAGGAGTATGACGTACCTGAAGTCAAGTATGCCACAGCATCTGAAAAAGGTCTACCTACAGTAGAAGAGATGAAAGAAACTTTCCTATTATTCAGCATGATAAAACACTCGTTAACACAAACTATGGAAACCATAGACTCATCTGAAAACCATATTCGCTATCGCACAAGACACCCTATGTTCAAACGAATTTACGTGGAGGGAGAAGGGTATACAGGTGATGCTCATATAGAGGAGTCTTATAATATAGATTTTGAAAGTGGTAATACCTATAGCTGTTGGTTAATTATTGATGTTTCATGGACAAATGCAACTGACAAAAACCAAAATGTTAAAGTAGAAGCTAAGATAGAAATGGATTCAGGTTTAGCAGAACGAGTTGACGTGAGCAATGAACAACTAAGTTGGCAATGGATTGGTGCAACAGGACTCCAAATTGCATATTCATGCGAATTACGTAGAAAAGGAAGCACCTCATCAAAACCATATTATAAAGTTACATATTTCGATGTCATCACTATTAATTAACAATAGCATCTATTTATTGTTACTATTTATCGCAGTCCCCACTTTTCCCAAAAGTGGAGACTGCATTTACCCCCCACAGCATCAAGAAAAAGTGTACCTGCATTTTGACCAGACCGCTTATTTCCTCAAAGAAACGATATGGTTCAACGCTTACATACTGGACGAAAGCAACCGTCCTACAGACATCAGCCGAGTACTCTACGTAGAACTCGTTTCACCGGAAGGAGGCATCGTGGACACATTTAAAGGAAAAATAGAGAATGGAACCTGTCACGGGCAATTCGCATTGGATAGCGCCTACCTTTCCGGGTACTTTGAAATACGAGCCTATACTCGCCATATGATGAATTTCGGAGAAGACAATTATTTCTCACGGGTCTTCCCTATTTATGACATAGCCACAGACGGGAACTATCATATCCGTAGCATGCTTGACCGCTTACGCCCCGACTTGTCCAAAGACAACAATCTGACGTTCAGGGAAAGAAAGGAAAAGGCAAGAAAGCCCTCAAAGGACACATTGCCTTTGTCCGTACAAAAAGCTGTCAATTCCGTCATACGGCACTATAACTATTTCACCCCCGACACCATTGCATGCGAAAGCATACCAAAAGACTTACGACCGGGAGAAAAAGTGGAACTTGTATTCCGGGCTACACCCTATAGCCAATTTTCCCTTTCCGTTTGTGCGGAAGAAAGTTTTATCCACACGCACAATAAAGGTGACATTTACCAAACCTTGTTCAAAGACTACAGTTGGGTAGAAAGAAGTTATCAAGCCTTACAAAACTTCAACCCACAAAAAGACATCCGTTATGCACCGGAAAAAGGAATCACCGTGGACGGAGACTTTATCTTAAACAAAAGAAGAAAGATCCGTTTCTTGCCACAAGCAACCATTAGTTTGTCCATACGTACGGACAGCCTGCACTTCGGAGGAAACACGAAAACGGATTCATGTGGGTATTGGGCTTTCACCATGGATGATTTCTACGGGAAACGAACAGGGAGTTTGAATGCAATCAGGGCAGACTTCTTTTGGAACGAATCAAGAATAAGAATGCACAAATGGTTCTCGCCTCCCCCTCGGCAATACCAGGACAACGAATACCATCATATACAGGATTACACTATAAAAACAGACTCTTTGACCGGCACGGCAGAAGTTGGCATCAAACAGTTAAAGGAAGTGAAGGTTACAGCCCAACAGCATAAACGGACTTGGAAAGGAACCACACGTTCATTAGTGCACTATTCCTACGCTGAAGAACAAGAATACGCCTTAGACCAAACTGGATCCATCAATTTTGACGGTTCTTATCCGACATGGAAAGTCGTTTCCAGCCTCCTATCACGATATTACTACCCCGAACGGTATACACGACTCCTGATAACCAATCACTACCACGGAGATTATGGCATTCCTGAAGGACACATTCACGATGGCAATTTAAAACAAACCGACAATATCAAAGAAATCGTTGTGAGAACAGACCGTGCCACATGCTTACAATATGACTATTCCCGTGTGCCTTTCCAACATCATATCGAAAAAAATCCCACCGGAACAATTACCATCGCCCACAAATACAAAAGTCTCGGGATACCCTCTGAAGACAATCCATACTCCATTAGAGCCGGATTGTTAAACTACTTGGTATGCCTCATTCCATACTCTTCCGAGGAACAGATTGCCAAAAAATTACAACCCACAATCAGACTTAGCCCTACTTCACGCGCCACTATCATTAAAGGGTTCTCACGACCAAAAGAACTCAACCAACCAAAATACAACTGTTCACTTAAAGAATTGGATGCTGATTTCAGACGCACCTTATACTGGAATCCAAACGTAAAAACGGATGCCCAAGGTATTGCCCGTATCACATTCTACAACAACAATAACTGCCGTTCACTTCATATTTCTGCTGAAGGCATAGGAGCTGACGGAAATCCTATCATCTATTATAATAAGGAGAAACAAAAATGAAAAAACTGACCCTTTTAGGCATATTGCTGTATTACACCACAGACATTTGGACACAGACATACCAAACAGACTCCCTCGCCGCCCGCGTGGAACGCTTCGGAACCGGCCTACCGCAGGAAAAAGTGTACCTCCATATCGACAACACCTGTTACTTCGTGGGAGATACCATCTGGTATAAGGCATACGTCACACGGAGCGACAAGGGGTGGCTCACCGACCTGAGCAAAATCATGTACGTGGAACTCCTCACGCCGGACGGATATCTCGTGGAACGGCAACAGCTAAAGATGGAGGACGGAACGGCGCACGGCGCGTTCACCCTGACAGACTCGCTCTATGCCGGATACTATGAGCTGAGGGCTTACACCCGGTGGATGCTCAACTTCGGACGATACGAGCACCCCCATTCAAAATACACCGAGGACATGTTCTACAACGAACAGATGGCCAGGGACTTCTTCCGGGACTATGACAAACTGTATTCCCGCGTGTTCCCCGTGTTCGACAAGCCCAAGGAAGACGGGCGCTATACCAAGGACATGACTGTGCGCCCCATGAGAAGGTACTACAAGGCACGAAAGGGAAAGCCCGAAATAGACCTGCGATTCTATCCCGAAGGAGGACACCTTATTGCAGGGACAAACGGGAGGGTAGCCTTTGAAATCAACGACGAGGAAGGAAAGCATCTGGAAGCCGAACTCTCCATCATGGATTCCCGTGGAAAGGAAATCACCAGGACACGGACATTGAACCGGGGAAGAGGCGTGTTCACCCTAACAGACATGAAACCGAACGAAGAATACAAAGCCAGACTGCATTACCAAGGTTACGACTATGAAGTGAAGTTACCGAAAGTGGAAAAGGAAGGATACGCCTTGCATGTGGAAAGGAAAGACAGCGTACTGAGGATGATTATACAAGGTACTACCGAAAGCAAGGAGGAATTGGGGATTCAGATACAATGCAATGGCGTAAGCAAGGCCGTCAGGAAACTGTCACCCCGTAACAATGGGAAAGATACGGTGGACGTATATTGGGCATCGCTCCCCACGGGTGTGAACCAAATCACGCTCTTTAACGCAGAAGGACGGGTTTATGCCGACCGCCTCTTTTTCGTCAACCACCACGACTATGACCAACCGCTCATCAACGTAGAAGGCTTAAAACAGGAATATGCCCCGTTCGAACCTATCGAACTGAGGATGAAGTTACTCCGGTACCAAGACGCGGACATTTCACTCGCCATACGAGACCATGCCACGGACGAAACGACTTACGACAACGGCACGATGCTCACCGAAATGCTGTTGGCCAGCGAGATTAAAGGGTTCGTGGAAAATCCCGGATGGTATTTCGAGGCAGACGACAGCCTGCATCGGCAAGCACTCGACCTGCTCATGATGGTACAGGGATGGAGAAGGCATGATTGGAAAATGATGGCCGGAGCGGAAAAAACGCAGTTCGAGTTCCTGCCGGAGAAGATTCAGACACTCAGCGGAAGCGTGCACCAAACCTATTCGCTCTTGGAGGAAACGAACTACGGTGAGTCCGCGTACATACCCGCCATAGCTAACACGGCAGCAATTTATACCACGGCACAAGACTATAGTAAAAAAGGGGGGATAGACCCCGCCCTCGCCAAAGTCCTGACCCTACAAGACCTCTATGGCCCGCTCATTAAAAAGATGAAAAAGGAGGTGAACGTGTCCGCCTCGTTCATACAAGACCGCGACATCGTGGATGTATCCCAAACCACACAAAACGGAAAGTTCTACATGCCTTCGGCTGTCGTCAACGACAACTACGTCTTATTCCTAAGCGCTTCGGACAGTACAAAAAGCGAGAAATATAAAAGAAGAATAAAAAGGAAAGGATTCATGGACGAACAAGCCTACCCGGAGTTCTACGTCAAACTCGACCCATTCTTTCCTGTGTTTCCCAAACCATACAGTTACTATCAGGATGCTGCTTTCGAGGAAAAATTTACCTTGCAGGATTCCGCAAGCCGGGAAAGCTTCACCGAACGGAAACTGAATACTGTCACCGTAAGGAGCAAACGGGGAGGATTGAGAAGATTAGACCACAGCAAGCCGGCCTTGGTCGTGGATGCTTACGAAGCCTTCAACCTTGCAGCCGACTACGGGCTGAACTGCGGCATGCACGACTGGAGGACATTCTCGAGGCAAGTGGCCACGGCATTTTTCGGAGACATGGGCATGGACAGGCATTTCTATCTGCAAGAACAATACGATGGAAAGATATTAGATTTTATGCCTGAACAAAAGAGGGAGTCCGAAGCGGGCATGTCCATGTCTAACGCACAAATGAAAAAGTACCACCGCCTCCGCCATCTGGACAAGCTGTACATCTATACCGATTACGTCCCACGAGAACAAGGAAGCTGGAAATACAGCCAGACCAACCAACCGGAGGTGGTCATAGACTACCGGCTTCTGCCCAACGACGGGGTACGACCCACCTACCGGGACAGACGGTATGCCGCAAAAGGATACTCCGTCTGTACGGAGTTCTACAGTCCCGATTACAGCAAGAAGCCGATGCCCGATACCAAAGACTACCGACGCACGCTTTACTGGACACCCAAGGTGAAATTCAACAATAAGGGAGAAGCCGTCATCCGACTATATAATAATAGTAAGAAGACGGTGATAGCCGTGGAGGCCGAAGGCATTACAACCGACGGAAAACCCGTTGTGTGGAAATCGGAAACAGATAATACATACTCACGTTGATTTGTCCCATCATTTGGAAAAAAATGTCCCATACACTTCCAAAATAAGTCCATACCTTTGCAGCGGAAACATGAAAGAGTCATTGAATAACAGATATTTAAAAATATGAAGAAAGTCATGATTAGAAAGAAAACGGTAAGCATCATGTGGATGATGTTTGTGTTCATACTCACAGGGCAAACCATCTGTGCAAAGCCCAAAAGCATAACGGTTCACCCATACGCACCGTTTCTCATTCCAGAAACAGGCCCTGGCGGGGAAGCTTATCCTTCGCATGTAAGAAACGATGTAGCATCTGCACGCTTTAATGTAAAAGTGGCAGATATCAAAGTTGCTGCAATCCGCTATGACAATACTGGTTTTGGCAATCAAGGCCACAACATGGATGTCGCCCGTTTTGCCACGAACAGCCGGACTCCCGAAATCGAAGTCAATGTGAAAGGAGAAAACGAAATCAACAGCGTAACCATCCATCCTGTACGCTTCTATCCGCAAGAAAAGCTGAAAATCAGCCCTGACAAAAGGAGTGTCACATTCGAAATGGCCAAAGAACTACCCTACGCCATAGTCATCATCAACGGTAATGACCCACAGGACGCTTCTACTTCCAATCCGCAACTTACGTTGATAAACGATCCTTTGGAAGACTTGACCGAACACCCTTTGCCGACAGCTCCCAACGTTCTTGATTTTAAGAAGTTCGCAGAGAACTATTTAAAGGAAAACCCTATTACGGAGACATCCGGACAAGTATGCCGGCCTGCGGGAAGCATCACGGACGCTAGCCTGAATGACGGGAGAATGTTCACGTGGAATTACGAAAAGGGGGTGTTCGTCCCCTATACAGACCGGATTGTCGCGTTTCCGAATATGAGAAAAAGAAGCCGGAATGACGTTTCGGATGCCCTGCAAGCGGCATTGGAAGTAATCAAGAACACACCGGAACTCAACACGCTATACATTCCGGCCGGAACTTACCTATGGTCAGGACTGCGCATCATCAACTGGAACGGCGACCGTAAAAACGGAGGAAAACCCCTTTTCGTTTACACTGATGAAAACGCGCTTATGATTAACCGTTTGAAGGAATGCCGGGAATCTAATGAGCCTGCCATTTACATCGCCAATTCCTCTTATGTGACCATTTCCGGCCGTGGCATGCACGACGGGCAAGGCTGCTTTACTTTCGCCATGGACAGGAAGGATGCACGGAACACTCCCCACCAAGGAGGTGCAGTCATAAAGAAATCAAACCATATCACATTTAATGATACATATATACGTGACAGCCAACAATGGAATTGGGAAACACATGATGCCACGGACATCGAGCTGAACAACATCAAAGGATTGTCGCCTTATAACCACGGGTGGATAGACGGACTCAACCTGTCAAGTGGAAAGAACATCACTGTCAACGGTTCCATTACGTTGGGAAATGACGATACATTCGCAACCGGCCATTATAACCCTTCTAACGAATTTCCAATACGTACCTATCGGGAAACCCCTTCCGTCAATCTCGTGAACACAAACGAGAATCCGGCAGAAATACGCCACACGTTTGCTGCAGCAGGTGTTTACAACAAAGACCGGATGAAATGGAGCCGCGACGGCGGATCGGAAAATATCCGTGTCCACAATGCCATCGGATGGACACGCACAGCCCATTGCATACGTATGGGAGGAAATGTCCTGGTTGGCAAACCTCAGGACAATTCAAGCGAAAAAAACATAAAAGGTTATTACTTTGATAATTTCCATTCCATCGCAGGAAGAAAAGCGGGCGGAAACATCAGAATCCAATTCTACGACAAAACCGATTTGCCGGCGAAAGGCGAACTGGTAATCAAGAACTGCTCTTTCTGGACGGCTTCAAAGGCATGGGCTTTAATCCCGGCCTCTAAAGACAACCACACATCAATACGTAAAGTGGTGTTGCAGAATCTTTATTTCGCAAAACCCATAACGGAACCCTCTGCCATCTTCTCTGACATCGAAGAACTGACGATAAAGCAACTGCATATCGGAGGACGGAAGATTGACCAGTACGATTTGTCCGGCATTCCCCAAAAATTAGAGAATGTCACTCACTTCAAAAACGATTTCAAGGACTAAAAAAGGAACAAAACCCAATGGAAGGCATGGAAGTTAGGCGCAACTCCCACCCCAGAGTTTTTGCAAAAACCAAGGAAAGGCTATACAGATTCTCGAACTCATTGGGAATTCTGACCTTTAAAAAGGTATCCGGAGAACATCGCATCACTCCGTAATCTCTATCTGATTACCTTCCGGTCCTAACACGCAACTCTCATAAAAACCATCGCCTGTAAAACGCGGCCCACTTAACACGGCATATCCTTGAACCTGCAGAGAGGAAGTCAACCTATCCACTTGTGCCTTACTCCCTACACTGAATGCCAAATGGATATATCCAATCTGGCAAAGTTCTTTTGTCCCCTCCGTCATATCCGGACGAGACATGATTTCCAATTTGGCTCCATCCTCGAAAGAAAGGAAATAACTCTTCAAGCCAGTCCGAGGATTATGGTACATTTCATTAGAAACGGCATCGAAAAAACGCACAAAGAAATCCTTTACCGCCTCCAAATCCCTCACATACATAGCCACATGATTGATCTTCATTTCTTCACAAAACCTATCTTTAGGTTCAACTTCAAATAGTAGGCACGGTTTTCACGCTCCAAATAACCGTACTTGTCCTTTTCCGGATGCCCTTTCTCCAAACGGGTATGCGTGAACAGGAAATCGGCAAAGACCTGACGCTCCGTCTTACGATAGGCCACCATACGTCCCTCCGCATCCACCATCACGAATCCCGCCACAGCCGAATCCGTACCGTCATACTGCTTGGCCGGACGCAAGCCCAAAGCCACGGCCAAAAGGAACTCTTTCATCTTATGACGATAATACCCGTGCTTGCGGATCAATTCCTCCTTTATTTTCAGCGGGTTCCGGTCTTCTATAAGTGCCGTCAGTTCGTCCACCCGGCTTATGTTGTCCAAATGCATCAAACGCACCATCTCGGCCAACACACGGGAGAAGTTGAGGTCTATCAAGCAAAGGTTACTGCGGAACACTTTATCGGCCACGTCATTATATTTCAACACACCGCCCATGCTCTCGATGTAAAGCATGCGGCGCGCCACCTCGTTCGGATTGTCCGGGTCTTCCGTATAATTGATTTTGTTGACCGCCGGTTGGGAAAAACGAATGCCTCCCTGCTCGAATTTCAGATTGGCCGTCCGCCCACCGTCCAACAAGGGCATCATGGCGCAAAGACGGGAATAGATGCGGAATCCCACGGGCGGGAAACTGTCATCATGAAAAGTAATGTAGAAATCGGTACGGTCGTCTGTCCGGGCTTCCATATCATAAATCTTCAGTGCGTCGAGGAAACCTTCTACCCCTTCGGGTGCCTCCACCTCTTCGTTCCGATCCCGTTTCAGCGCATCGAGAATCATGGATGCCACTGTGCCGAAGTCTTCACGCGGAAAACGTTCGTCCATCTGTTCCCCTTCTACATGGATGTCGGTCTCTTCCATCGTATAACGACGCTCTCCGTCATGCTCCTGCCGCGTCACCCGAAAAATAGGCAACACACGGCCGGAAGGTAGCCCCTCCTCGTTACCCAAGACTACCTCCCCCTGAGCCAACAAGTTGAAAAACACATATAATTCGTTCCATTCCCTACGCGTAGCTGTCAACATATCCATTTCATTTTAAAATACAGGCAAAAGTAATAAATAATATGGGATTTTCCCCTACCTTTGCAGACAAAAACAACGCTTACAATGATAACTCTGAAAGAACTATACCGTATCGGCTACGGACCGTCGAGCAGTCATACCATGGCTCCGCGCAAAGCCGCCACCCTCTTTTTGGAACGTAACTCGAAGGCCATACGTTTCGAAGTAACCCTTTACGGCAGTCTGGCCGCTACGGGAAAAGGACACATGACGGACAAAGCGATTCTCGACGTATTGGACGAACCACGGACTACTATCACCTGGAAGCCGAAAACTTTCCTTCCCTACCATCCGAACGGTATGAAGTTCCAAGGATTCGACCCAGAAGGGCACATCACGGAAGATTGGACCGTGTTCAGCATCGGTGGAGGAGCACTGGGTGAAGAGGGAAAACAAAACCTGACGTTTGAAGAAATATACCCGATGAACTCTGCCACAGAAATCCTGGCCTGGTGCATGCACACCGGAAAAAGTTATTGGGAATACGTGGAGGAATGCGAGGGAAAAGACATCTGGGATTATCTGGAAGAAGTGTGGAACACCATGCAACAGGCCGTACGGAACGGACTGGAACACGAAGGCGTGTTGCCCGGCCCATTGGGATTGAGAAGGAAGGCTACGTCTTATTATGTCCGTGCCGACGGCTACCAACATTCCATGCGTACCCGCGGACTGCTTTTCGCATACGCCCTTGCCGTGAGCGAAGAGAATGCCGGAGGCGGAAAAATAGTCACAGCCCCCACCTGCGGCTCGTGCGGAGTGCTGCCGTCTGTGTTATACCACCTCTCCGTATCTCGGCACATCAGCGACCAACGTATCCTCAAGGCTTTGGCCACGGCCGGCCTGTTTGGCAACATCGTAAAAAACAATGCTTCCATATCGGGTGCCGAAGTAGGATGTCAGGGCGAAGTGGGCGTAGCTTGTGCCATGGCGGCTGCGGCCGCAGCCCAGTTGTTCGGAGGCACACCGGCACAAATCGAATATGCAGCCGAAATGGGATTGGAACACCATTTGGGACTGACCTGCGATCCCGTTTGCGGTTTGGTGCAAATCCCCTGCATCGAGCGCAATGCCTATGCCGCCGCCCGTGCCATGGATGCCAATTCGTATGCCATGCTGACTGACGGGGCACACCAAGTGTCGTTCGACAAAGTGGTAGAAGTTATGAAAAAAACCGGCCATGACCTCCCGTCCTTATATAAAGAAACAGGAGAAGGAGGACTGGCCGAAGATTACAAACGGATGTGGGACACGTTGCATACCCGCTAACGGGCACCACGCAACGTATCCAACAAACCGGCACAGGCATCTTCCAGTATGTCGAGCACATTCTCGAATCCGCTGTCGCCTCCATAGTAAGGGTCGGGCACATGGTCTACTACTTTCAGCCGACAATAGTCCGTCATGCGCACGACTTTCTTTTCTTCTTCCAATCCGGGTGCCAAAGACTTCAACTTACTGATATTACGGTCGTCCATTCCTACAATCCAATCGAAATCAAAGAAATCATCATACCGCACCGGGCGCGAGAGATGGGTGATATGATACCCTCGGCGCGCAGCGTGTGCCCGCATACGGGCATCGGCGGGTTCCCCTTCATGATAGTCTATCAAACCGGCGGAATCCAAGAAGAACTCATGCTCCAAACCGGCATCACTCACCAACTTCCGCATGACTTCTTCGGCAGCCGGAGAGCGGCAGATATTTCCGAGGCAAACGAATAAAATCCTTTCCATCGCTATCTAAAATCAAATCCTCTCCACCGGGCTGTCACCAAGAAAGAGTGTATGAGCCACGCCCCGTACCATAAAGTTGACTGGCAGCCGTAGTCGTAATACTACCGTAAAGGCCTGATTGTCCGCTATTGGAGCCACTCGGTGCCGATTGCGGAGCCGTAGCCGAATAACTATACTGGACGCTGAAATTTATTTTAGCCATCCTGCTGCGAAAATCATCCGGAAGCCGGATACCGATGTATGGGTTGGATTTATCTGCGTCATACACCACATTATAATCTTTTGTGAAAGTCGTATCCGTACATTCCACACTCCAATGGTATTCAGCCTTATACAACAAATCTCCCAAACTTTGCTGTACTGCAGTAATCGTGACCGAGTCCCCTGCATTCCAAACCGTAGGCTCAATACGGAAACCGGCAAATGACGGCAAAGTACAAATATGCTTGTCTTCTTCACAAGCAACAAAGGCCATGGCCACCGCACCCAAGCATGCCAGACGCATCAAAGATTTCATTTCCATTCGTCTCTTTATCTTTATAATGTTTTTAATTCCTTATATAAACGCTGCACCGGCAGCCCCATGACATTGAAATAAGAACCGCTGAGGGAAGATACTCCCACATAGCCTATCCACTCCTGAATGCCGTATGCCCCGGCTTTATCCATCGGACGGTAGTGCGCCACATAATACTCTATTTCTTCATCCGACAACTCGTCGAAAGTCACTTCACTGACCGTCGCAAAAGTCTTTTTCTTACCAACTGTTACCAATGTCACCCCGGTAATTACCTGATGCGTACGTCCAGACAGACGGCGCAACATGTCCTTGGCTTCGGCCTCGTCTTTCGGCTTGCCCAAAACCTTCCCGTCCGTCCAGACTATCGTGTCAGCCGTGATAATCAACTCGTCCGGCTGCATAATAGCTTCATACGCTTCCGCTTTCTTGCGGGAAATGTACTGCGGGATTTCTTCCCCCGACAACCCGTCCGGATAAGACTCGTCGATGCCTGGCAACACTCTCACTTCATAATCCACATCCAACCCCGCCAAAAGCTCTTTACGGCGCGGGGAATTGCTGGCCAAGACCAGACGGTATTTCTTCAAGTTCTCCAACATATTCTCCATTGTTTTACTACCAACCAAAAGCCTTTTCATCCTTCAGCCATAATCCTTGCGCCTTCAATACCTGTTCTATCACGTCGCGCCCGCATCCATATCCTCCTTTCAAATGGGAGATATAAACCGCCAAAGCCTTGATTTCCGGAGCTGCGTCGGCCGGCGCACAAGGACAGCCGCAACGCTGCATGACTTCATAATCGGGGATATCATCACCCATGTAAAGCACTTCCTCGTCCCGCAATCCATAACGTTCCAAAAAGGCTTCGTACGTCTTTATCTTCACGGCACATCCCAAATGCACGTCCGGAATGCCCAGTCCCTCATACCGTTTACGCACCGATTCGGTACGCCCGCCGGTGATAATGGCCACATGCAAGCCCGACTTGACAGCCAACTGCAAGGCATACCCGTCTTTGATATTGACCGAACGCATCGGCTCCCCTCCGGGATGCAAGGTGATGGTCTCGGCACTCAGCACGCCGTCCACGTCGAAAACCAACGCCTTTATCTTTTTTAATTCGTAATTAATCATTTATTTCCTTCCTTTCCGCTTCATTCCTCAAGGCCAGAGCATGGATGCTCCGGCTCATCATTTCATAGATTGCTTTCCATTCAGGCTCTCCATCGAGCATGGCACATTGACGTTCTATCACATTCCGGTCATAGCGCACGGCCGGCCCCGTTTGCGCCTCCACGGGCGGAAGACGATGTACCTTCCGCGCCGTCTCGTCTATCAAAGGCCACATTACATCGAACGGTATGTCGTCCCGACCCAACAAGTCCGCAGCCAAAGCGTAACAATGATTCACAAAATTGCAAGCAAATACTGCCGCCAAATGGAGACAGCGGCGTCTTTCCGTACTCATCTCCTCCACCCTGTCCGAAACAGAACGCGCCAACTGTTCCGTCTGTGCAAGCGAGTCGGGGGCGGATGCTTCCACAAAAACCGGAATCTCCTTGAAATCCACCGGGCAATCTTTAGAAAACGTCTGCATGGGATATAACACGCCATAACGCCGGACATGTCCACGGAAAACATCCATCGGCATGCTCCCGGCCGTATGCAGGCACAAGGCATCTCCTATCCGGGGAGCGATACGGGACACCAAGCCCTCTAACACTCCATCTTTCACGGAGAAGATATACACATCCGCACCCGGCACCACGGCATCAAGGTCATCCGTCGCCGGACATCCCAAACGTACGGCCAAAGCTTCAGCGGAAGCCATCGTACGGCTGAAGACCTGCAACGTTTCATGGCCTGCACCGTGCAGAGCCAGTCCCAACCGCGTAGCCAAATTTCCGGCACCAATCCAGACAATTTTCATTCTTCCGGCGCGTCAAAGGTATTGATATGCACTTTTTCCCACTGCAACCGGTCTTCATTAAACGGTTTGCGTTCCATTCCCTTATGGCCCACAGCCACGATGGAAAGCACCCTTAAATGCTCCGGGACATGCAAAATGGCCCGCACCATCTCCTCCGCAGGTTTTCCATCCGCCATTGTACGGTTCCGGATCTGTACCCAACAAGCACCCAGACCCAAATCTTCAGCCTGCAACAGCATCATGGTCGTAGCCACCGAAGCGTCTTCCACCCACACGTCGCTCTGCGTCGGATCGGCCAAGATGACCACCGCCAAGGGAGCACCTTCTATCAACTCGGCTCCGTGCTCCTTGCAATGCGCCAATTGTTGCAACAAATCCTTATTGTCCACAACCACGAACTCCCAAGGACGCACTCCCTTGGAAGAAGGGGATATCAACGCCGCACGCAACAATGCCACCACCTCGTCTTGGGTCAACTCTTCTTCCGTAAACTTCCGCATGCTACGACGGATGCGAATCAGCTCGCTAAACTTTTCCATTTCCTTATCCTATATTTATTATCATGTCACTGCGCAAAGATACATGATTTCCCTATTACGGAGAAAAGAAATCCAGACGGAATCGACAGTTTCACCAAATAAATCGACGGTTCTTTATACAAAAAAGCGTATTTTTGCGTTATTTAAAAAGTGTAAGTAGACAGACAACGAAGTGAAGACAAGACTTTTCAAATCCATATCCTGCCTTTTCCTGCTGACCCTTATGGCCTTGCAAGTGGCCGCCCAAGACAAAGTAAAACTGTCGGGAAGGGTCATCGACGATGAACAAAACCCGGTACTTTTTGCCGTGGTAAAAGTCGACGGCCAGGCCGCAGGTACTACCACAGACCTGCAAGGGCGTTACCAACTGGAATTCTCCACTGCCGACACCGTGACCGTGTCGTTCAGCATGATAGGTTACGTAACCAAGAAAAAGACACTGGTCCGTCCCAAAGGTAGTTTACGGCTCAACATCACCATGCAAACCCAAAGTATCGACATGGGTGAAGTAACGGTAAAGGAAGTACGGCGACAAATGAATTCCACCCAACACTTGAATGCCGAAAACCTGAAACGGCTGCCCTCCACCACCGGAAATGCCGTAGAGGAACTGGTGGCCACACAAGCGGGAGTCAGCACACACAATGAGTTGAGTTCGCAATACAACGTAAGAGGCGGGAGTTTCGATGAAAACAGTGTATATATCAATGGAGTGGAAGTATACCGCCCCTTACTTATCAGTTCCGGACAACAGGAAGGACTGAGCGTCATCAACAGTGACATGGTGGAAAACATCAACTTCTCGGCCGGAGGTTTCGATGCCAAATACGGGGATAAGATGTCGTCTGTTTTGGACATCACCTATAAGAAGCCCAAGAAATTCGAGACTTCAGTTTCGGCCAGCCTTTTAGGGGCCGGCCTCTATGTAGGTTACGCCAAAAAGAACTTCAGTATGACACACGGCGTGCGTTACAAGACTAACCAATATATGTTGGGGTCGTTGGAAACCAAAGGAGAATACAACCCGCGTTTCCTCGACTACCAGACCTATATCAGTTGGTCGCCCAACCGGAAATGGAGCCTGGACTTCATCGGGAACATCTCCCAAAACCAATATGACTTCCTGCCGACGAACCGACAGACCAATTTCGGCACAATGCAGGATGTCAAGTCGTTTCGCGTATATTTTGACGGAAAGGAAGAAGACCTCTTCCGTACACTATTCGGCACACTGAGCCTGTCGCATAGCTTTACCGACCGCACAAAGCTTTCCCTTTTGGCTTCGGCATTCGCCACCAAGGAAAGGGAAACATACGACATCCAAGGGCAATACTGGCTCGACGAGACCAACACGACCGAACAATTAGGCGTAGGCACCTACATGGAGCATGCCCGCAACTACTTAGATGCCAACATGAAGAGTCTGAAACTCCTGTTCTCTCACAAACCGAAAGGGCACGACATACAAGCCGGACTCACATGGAAGCACGAAATCATCAAAGAGAACTCACGCGAATGGGAGATGCGCGACTCTGCCGGATATTCCATCCCCCACACGGGCAACCGTCTGGATCTGATTTACAACCTGAAATCCTCCAATCGCATCAGCAGCGACCGCCTCGAACTTTTCGGTCAGGACACTTGGCGGTTTACTAACAGACACGGCATATTTTCCCTTAATTACGGGGCACGGTTAAGCTATTGGAGCTGGAACAAGGAATGGCTGTTCAGTCCGCGTGTTTCGCTCGGCATCATCCCGTCTTTCAACGAAGATTTCACATTCCGCATCGCCACGGGACTGTATTACCAGGCTCCTTTCTACAAGGAACTACGAGACACTGTGACAACCGGTGTCTCCACCAAAGTACACCTGAACCGCGACATCAAGTCGCAGCGTTCGTTCCAAGTCGTATTAGGGGGAGACTACAAGTTCAAGCTCATGAACCGTCCTTTCAAATTCACCACGGAAGTCTATTACAAGGCATTGAACAACCTGATACCCTACAATGTGGACAACGTGAAAATCGTATACTACGGAGGCAACATCGCTTCGGGATACACCACAGGCATCGACTTCAAAATCTTCGGGGAGTTCGTGGAAGGTACGGATTCCTGGATCAGCTTCAGCCTGATGAAAGCCCAGCAGAAAGTGGACGGCAAGAGTTTCCCGCAAGCCACCGACCAACGCTATAACCTGAACTTCTTCTTCAGCGACTTCTTCCCCGGTACGACGCGATGGAAGATGACACTGAAAGCCAGCATTGCCGACGGACTTCCTTTCGGTCCTCCCCACACGGGATTGGAACGCATGGTATTCCGCGCCCCGGCCTACAAACGCGTGGACATCGGAATGAGCTACCGGTTGTTGGACAACGAAGACGGGCGCAACCAAAAGAAATTCATCCGCTATCTGCGCAACGTATGGTTAGGCGTGGACTGCTTCAACCTGTTCGACATCAGCAACGTAAGCTCATACTATTGGGTGACGGACGTGACCAACCAACAATACGCCGTGCCCAACTACCTGACCGGACGGCAAATCAACGCACGCATACTGATTGAATTGTAACCACCGGAACGGCTACTGCCAAAAAAACATGAATTTATTTCCTGTTTCACCGCAAAATGCGTACTTTTGCAAGTCAGTAAACGCACAATAACGTGCAAACAACTAAAATTTATATGTCATGAAGATATCACATATCGAACATTTGGGTATCGCAGTGGAAAGCATCGAAGCCGCACTGCCTTATTATGAAAACGTATTGGGACTGAAGTGCTACGCTGTGGAAGAGGTAGCCGACCAAAAGGTAAAGACAGCCTTCCTGAAAGTGGGCGAAGTAAAAATCGAACTCCTCGAACCTACAAGCCCGGACAGCGCCATCGCCAAGTTCCTGGAAAAAGGCGGACGCGGCGTGCATCATGTGGCTTTCTGTGTGGAAGACGGTGTGGCCAACGCCTTGGCTGAATGTGAGGAAAAAGGCATCCGTCTGATTGACAAGGCACCGCGTCTCGGAGCGGAAAAACTGCAAATCGCATTTCTGCATCCGAAAACGACATGCGGCGTATTGACCGAACTTTGTGAACATTAACACAACTCCAAGTGAAATTCAATCCAATCATTGAACTTCATATAAAGGCTCGTCCTTGAACCTGATACCACCAACGGAACCGCTTTCTATGAAAGTCTTCCGTTGGTGGCTTGTTTTTTTAGGGATAGGAAATTCAAAGCCTTCTTTTTGAAACAGAAAATAAAACAGATTATGAGTGTCCAAACAGAAAAAATCAAGGAATTAGTAGAATTGCGCGCCAAAGCACGCATGGGAGGCGGCGAGAAAGCCATCGAAAAACAGCATGCCAAAGGCAAGTACACGGCTCGTGAACGCATCGACATGCTGCTCGACCCGGGCAGCTTCGAGGAAATGGATATGTTCAAACTGCACCGCTGTACGAACTTCGGCATGGAAAAGAAACAGTACTTGGGCGACGGTGTGGTGACTGGTAGCGGCACGATAGACGGCCGGTTGGTTTATGTTTTCGCACAGGACTTCACCGTCAACGGCGGTTCGCTGTCGGAAACGATGGCTGAAAAAATCTGCAAGGTCATGGACCAGGCCATGAAAATGGGCGCACCCTGCATCGGCCTGAACGATTCCGGCGGCGCACGTATCCAGGAAGGCATCAACGCTTTGGGCGGATTTGCCGAGATATTCCAACGTAACATCATGGCTTCGGGCGTGATACCTCAGATTTCGGGTATCTTCGGCCCCTGTGCCGGCGGTGCGGTCTATTCTCCCGCCCTGACGGACTTCACGCTGATGATGGAGGGCACTTCTTATATGTTCCTCACCGGTCCGAAAGTGGTGAAGACAGTGACGGGCGAAGACGTGTCGCAAGAAGACTTGGGCGGCGCAAGCGTGCACTCCACCAAGTCCGGAGTGACGCATTTCACAGCCCAGACGGAAGAAGAGGGCTTGGCCACCATCCGCACGCTGTTGAGCTACATCCCGCAGAACAACATGGAGGAAGCTCCGCGCATGGAATGCACAGACCCTATCGACCGCATGGAAGACGCGCTGAACGAAATCATTCCGGACACCCCGAACAAAGCATACGACATGTACGAAGTTATCGGGGCTATCGTGGACAATGGCGAGTTTTTCGAGGTTCAAAAAGACTATGCCCGCAACATCATCGTAGGCTTTGCCCGCTTCAACGGCCAGAGCGTGGGTATCGTGGCCAACCAACCGAACTGCTATGCAGGCGTGCTCGACTGCAATGCCAGCCGCAAGGGCGCACGTTTCGTACGTTTCTGCGATGCCTTCAACATACCTTTGGTCACGTTGGTAGACGTGCCGGGCTTCTTGCCGGGGACGGGACAAGAGTACAATGCCGTCATCCTGCACGGTGCCAAGCTGCTGTATGCTTACGGCGAAGCCACCGTACCCAAAGTGACGGTAACCTTGCGCAAGAGCTACGGCGGTTCGCACATCGTCATGAGCTGCAAACAGTTGCGCGGCGACTTGAACTACGCTTGGCCGTCGGCCGAGATTGCCGTGATGGGAGCAGAAGGTGCCGTAGCCGTGCTTTATGCCAAAGGCGCGAAGGAAGCTGAGGACCCGAAAGCTTTCCTGGCCGAAAAAGAAGCCGAATACAACAAGCTCTTCACCAACCCGTACCAGGCTGCCAAATACGGTTATATCGACGATGTCATCGAACCGCGCAATACACGCTTCCGTGTCATCCGCGCCTTGGCCCAGTTGAAAACCAAGAGCTTGACCAATCCGGCCAAGAAGCATGGCAATATTCCTCTGTAATCCCTTTCAAAACGAAATTGTCATGGAACAGAAACAGAATGAAGTGTACGCGGCCATCACACTGGCCTTGCACGAATACCAGGGCTACACGATGCATGTGCCGGAAAGCGGTATCCTGACTTTGGGAAATGCAGATACTGAGTGGAACTCCAAACTTCGTACGCAACGCCAGTTGCCTGAGCACAAATTTTAAAGCAAACAATAGCAAATGAAGACATACAAATATAACATCAACGGCAACGATTATGAAGTGGCCGTGGAAGGAATCGAGAACTATGTGGCCACCGTTACGGTGAACGGCGAAAGCTACACGGTGAAGATGCCGGAACCGGAAAAGCCGGCACATCATCCCGTAGTAGTGAAACCCGCCGGAGTGCCCGCCGTAATTGACAAACCCAAGAAGTACGGCGTGAAAGCCCCGCTTCCGGGTGTGATAGTAGACGTGAAGGTGAAACCGGGCGACGAAATCAAGCGCGGCGACACGGTGGTTATCCTGGATGCCATGAAGATGGAAAACAACATCACGTCCGACCGTGCCGGACGGGTCTCGGAAATCTGTGTCACGCCAGGCGAATCAGTCATGGAAGGCAAGGACCTGGTGGTGTTGGAATAACCCTCTCCTGCACGCACTTATAGCGAACGGATATGAATATGTTCCACCCCGGAATGCTTGCTGCATTCCGGGGTGGAACTTTTTTGCATCCTCCTTTCCAAACGGAAATTCCCTTCAGAAAGAATAAAAAAAGCATAAATCTTCTCATAAGAACAAGGCATTGATTGTTCTAAATACTATCTTTATCCCAAATAGCGTGGCATGTTTCCGCTATTTTATAAAGAAACACAAATCCACCTTAATACCTAAAAACAAAATGAGAAAAGCATTATTGGCATTCCATGTGCTATGGATTACGGCTTGCAGCCACGTGAGTGGCCCGAATTTGAGGCTGAATGAACTTGAGTACTTCGAGACCCAAGGTGTCAATGTCCTCGTTTACAGCAACCAATTCACCGGAGGCTTCAACGACGAAAAGAACTCCGGCATCGAACTCATCCACCACGGCGTACGCACTGCACAAGGCGGTGCCATAAGGCTCTCCAACACTCCTGAACAATGGGATTTGGTGCCCACTACCACATCACGGAAAGTAAACGCAGAGGACAATTTGATTGAAGTAGGCCTGCGCTACGAGGATTACGACTTCGATTCGCGTGTCGTGGTCACGGGAAAAGGAAAAGCAGTTGAGATATCCGTCTACCTGGACAAACCCCTACCCCACGAACTGGAGGGCGATGCCGGCTTAAACCTTGAGTTCCTCCCGTCTCAATATTGGGGCAAGGCTTATCTCATGGACGGGCATCCCGACCGTTTCCCACGCTACGCAGTGAGCAACACTGTCTGCCGCCCCAATGCCGAGAAAGTAAAGCAGTTCAAGGGATACAAGACATACGACGACCGTGGGACTGGCCAATTCGTGGAACCCTTGCCCCTATCTTCCGGCCACACCATGATACTCGCACCCGATACCCCCGAACGCATGGTGAAAATCACATCAGACTCTCGCTTGTACCTCTACGACGGGCGCATGTTGGCACAGAACGGTTGGTTCGTGGTCCGTAGCATCCTGCCAGCCGGCAAGACGGGAAAGGTGCTGACATGGACAGTGGAACCGAACGCCGTCGAAGGATGGATAAGAAAGCCCAACATCGGTTTCTCCCAAGTGGGCTACTTGCCTTCACAGCCCAAGGAGGCCGTCATCGAATTGGACAAGAACGACAAAGTCATCCCCCAGGCATCCATCTGGCAAGTGAAAGCAGACGGGACGGAAGCCGAAGTATTCAAAGGGAAAACTGCCGTATGGGGGCCTTATTACAAATACAATTACATCAAGTTCGACTTCTCCGAAGTGCAGGAACCGGGAATCTATTACATCCAATACGGCAACGAAAAGACCAACAACTTCACCATAAGCCCAAACGTGTACGACCACATCACGGACGCTACCACCGATGTATGGATTCCCATACACATGAACCACATGACCGTCAACGAAGGTTACCGGGTCTGGCACGGCGAGCCTTTCAAAGAAGGATACCTGCAGGCACCGCCCCACACCGACCATTTCGACATGCACTGGCAGGGAGCTACCACCGACACTCGCTATAAGGCATTAGAACTGATTCCGGGACTGAACGTAGGGGGGTACTTCGATGCCGGTGACTTTGACATCGAAACGGGTGCCAACATCAACGTCGTCCAGAACCTGGTCAGGACATGGGAACTTTTCAAGCCGTTGCGTGACGAAACGTTCGTCAGCGAACAGCAACGCTACGTGGACCTCCATCGTCCGGACAGCATACCAGACATCATCCAGTACATCGAGCACGGGGTGTTGAACCTCTTGGCACAGGCCGAGAACATCGGACACATGTCGCAGACACTCTCCAACTCCGTGTTGGACAACTACCACCATTTAGGAGATGCCGCAAGCATCACCGACGGATTGCACTACGACCCCCGCCTGGCTCCCTACGAAAAATCGGCTGACGGGAAATCGAGTGGCACACCGGACGACATGTGGGCCTTCACAAGCCGCAACCCACGCATGGACTTCAGGGCGGCCACCATGTTTGCTGCCGCAAGCCGCGCCCTAAAAGGATACAATGACGACTTGTCGGAAAGAACCTTGAAGCAATCCAAAAGACTATTGAAAGAAGCCACGGAACTCATGTCGGAAGGATCACAAAAGGACAAAAGGCAGAATGTCGGCGGCGACATGGCCACAAACCTGCAATTATACGCCTCTACCGGTGAAAAACAATACTTGGATAACTTCACGCAAGGAATCTGGATGGCACTGGAACACAACTCCAACCGTAACATCATGACGGCCTTGGAAGCCATCCCCTACATGGACGCGTCTTACAAAGAAAAGCTCCGACCTTATGTTAAGAAATACAAAGAATACCTCGACAGCCAAGACGAGGAGAATCCTTACGGAGTGCCCATCGGCCGGGGGAACTGGGCCGGAAACAGGGGAATTGTCGATTTCGGTATCTCGGCCTGCTTCGCCAACAAATACTTCCCCGACATCATCGACAACAGCTATGCTTTCAAAGTGGCCAACTGGCTTTACGGTTGCCACCCTTACCACAATTATTCTTTCGTGGCCACCGTCGGAGCCACTCGCCCCAAAGCCGTCTTCTATGGCAACAACCGGGCAGATTTCTCCTTCATCCCAGGCAACATGGCTCCCGGCGTACTGTTCCGGCAACCCGACCATTTCGAGAATTACGACGATTGGCCATTCCTCTGGGGGCAGAACGAAGGCACCATCGCCGACAACACAAGCTACGTGATTTTCGGCCATGCTTTCAAGGACCTGCTGCACTGACTCACAACCTTACGGTTCTAATGGAATAAAATGTAAAAAACAAGGAAGATATAATATTTTCCACATTAATACTGGTTTTCAATTACTTATATCAGAAAAATCGTTCTGCGCCAAATAAAAAATCATTTGGCGCAGAACGATTTTCCGTTGTGCTGAGAACGATTTTCAAATCTCAGCACAACGGTTTCAGGCTTTCTGCCGTAAACAACATTTACCAACCGGAAGCCTCATCCCATTCAAAAAAGCACCCATTTGCAACGGTCTGAGAACTCCTGTCCACCCCGATGCCCGAAAGCCTCCACTTGGTTCTCCCCGTGCTTCAAACCTACCTTCCTCCAGATGCAAACGCTTCCGTCGCGCTCCGGACTGCCGCAATCCTTCCCGTTCACTTTCAGGCGGACGGTTTCGCAATTCGTATATACTTTGACATCTGTCAAAGAATCCCGACGGGCCACGTCCCTCCGGCTGGTGATATGTACCACCGGCTCTTCCGACCATTCCGACTGATAAAAGTAGAAAGCGTCCTTCCGTATCTTACGGTCGTAAGAGACCAAACCTTTGTCATTCATCCCCGGCATATCACCCTCGTTGCGCGACGCACTGGCAAAATCGAACATGTTCCAGACGAAAGAACCCCACGCGAAACCGCAGCGCTTGATGGCATCGTAAGTCTGTTCGTGCACCGTGGCCTGCCATTCTTCGGGATGGAACACCCCATCGGCCTTCGGTGTCTTCTTTCCCGTCTGCCAATGGTGCCACACGTTTGCACCGGCTCCATACTCGCTCACGGCGATGCCTTTTCCACCGCCCTTACGGTTCCAACGCTCCAAAGTGGATTTCATTTCCGAAGGCTCCGCCCAATACCAACCGGGATAAGTGTTGAACGCCAAAAGGTCGGGCACGGTGTTTTCCGGCCGACCCTCCACATTGGAGGCCAATACGGTCAGCCGTCCCGGGTCTTCGCGGTGGGCCACGTCATTGAGTTCCGAAATCAATCCTTTCACATCGCCCTTGGACAGTTCGTTCGACAAGCTCCAACAGAAGATGGAAGGGTGGTTGAAATTCTGCCGGATGAGTTCCGTCAACTCCGTTTTCATGTTCTCCGTGAATTCCGGGGTGTCCAAGGCTTTGCCGACCAAAGGAATCTCGGCCCAGACCCACATGCCCTCGCGGTCGCACAGGGTGTAAAACTCGTCCGAATGCGGATAATGTGCCAGCCGGATGCCGTTGGCGCCGATTTCCTTGATGAGTGACATGTCCTCCCGGTGGTCGGCCGAAGAGATGGCCCACCCCTTGTCCGGACGGTCCTGATGGCGGTTCACTCCTTTTATCTTATAAGGCTTCCCGTTCAGGATGAAACCTTTTTCAGCGTCCACACGGAAATATCTCAGGCCGACATACTGCGACAGGGTGTCCAACACTTCCTTGCCCCGTTTCAGCTCCACGAAGACACGATACAGGTAAGGCGATTTACGCCCGTCCCACAACATGGGGTTGTCCACCGTCAACCGGTTTGTAAAGTCGAGCCGTGCCTGTCCTTCTGTGGCTTGGGAGGTTGTGGCCGTCGCCACCAGTTTACCGGCGGCATCGAACACGTCCGTCTTCACGGACAATTCTTTCACCCGTTTCAGTCCGTTGTCCACTTTGGTGACTACCGACAAGTCCGCACGTCGCTCGCCGACCTGTTGACTGACATATACCCCGGAAGAAGCATAATCCAAAGGTGTGATGCAAGCCTTGGGCAATAGGAGGAGCGAGACAGGCCGGTAGATGCCGCCAAAGACGGTGAAGTCCCCCTCCAACGGGGCGATGTCCAACTCCCTACGGTTGGACACAGCGACCTCCAACAGGTTCTCGCCGGCATGCACGTAGGGTGTGATTTCAAAACAAAAGGCATTGAAACCTCCCACATGTTCTCCTACCTCCTGTCCGTTGAGTTTCACTTCCGCCTTTTGGCTCGCCGCCTCGAAACGCAAAAAGATACGTTTTTTCATCATCGCGGGCGAAATGGACAAGGTGTAACGGTACGTGCCGTCGCCCCTGTAATAATCGGGTGACGTGCCGTCTTTCGCATTCCATGTGTGGGGCACGTCCACTTGCTCCCATACGTCTTCCGCCTCATCCCTATCCAGACGGAAATCCCATTTCTCACTCAAAAAACTTTGCTGTCTGAGCTGCCCGGCCACAGGAACGGACAGGCACGCGCAAAACATCGCCAAGGCCAGAGACCTTACTTTTAATACATTCATCGGTTCTAAAAGGTTAAGTTGCATATACAAAATGATGTCAAAGATAAGGGCCATCATCCTGCCGGGCACCATACATTCCCGTAATAAAATACGATTTTTGCGGCAAAAAGACTTTTGAGCCCCCCTTCTTCCCTCTTTTCGGAAGTTTTTCTTAGTTTTGCAAAAGGAATGAACAGCCACAGCCTTACTCTTATGAAACAAAATACATCCTTCAAAATCGCCTGCGGATACTTTTTATTGATTTGTCTCCTGTTAGGTTCCATCTACTATATTTACCACCAAACCTCCTCACTGGCCCGGATGTCCGGCAATGAACAGACGTTGGCAGAACGCCGGAAAGTGACCCACCAACTCGTCAGCCAACTTTATGAAACGGAAAACATCGGCCAGGCCGTCCATTTCGGCCGTTGGGAGGCATACCGCAAATACGTGCAATCCATGTCAAACGTACAACAGACCATATCTGCATTGGACACTTTATTCACCGATTCCCTGCAAAAGGCCCGGCTAGACACACTGTCTTCCTTGCTGACCGGCAAACAGGAAAACATGAAACGGTTGGTATTGACTTTGGAGAACAACTCCGCCCCGCAGATTTACCAACACCAAATCAGCCTACTTGTCAAAAGCCAGGACACCGTCATCCAAAAGCCGCATATTACCCGGCAAATCATACAGAAAGACAAATCCTACACGGTGAAAGAACCGAAAAAGAATTTCTTCCAACGGTTGGCTTCCGCTTTCCATAAACCAGAAGCGGACACTACCGCCGTGAAACAAACCGTGCAAATCTTGGAAACGGACACCATCCATCAAGAATTCAACGCAAGAGACACCCTTGCACATATCCTGGACAGCATAGAAAGCAGCATGAAACAATATAACAGCCGACGGCGGCAACGCATCAACGCGCAAGCGGAACGGCTTTGGTACACGAGCCTCGAACTTAACAACCGCGTCACGCAACTCCTGGAAAGCATCGAGAAGGAAGAACAGCAACGGTTGGAAGAAGAAAGCCGGAAAGCCTATATGGTGCGGAAACAGGCAGCCCTCACGACCGGACTCATCGCCACGGCTGCCATCCTTTTAGCCATTGTCTTTTTCGTCATCGTATGGCGTGACATCACCAAAAGCAACCATTACCGCCACGAGTTGGAAAAATCCAAGAAAAGAGCCGAAGACCTCTTGGTTTCCCGCGAGAAATTGATGCTGACCGTGACACATGACATCAAGGCACCGGTAGGTTCCATCATGGGGTACACGGAACTCCTGGTTCCCTACGTCCGGGAAAACCGCCCCAAAAACTATTTGGACAATATCCGCAGCTCGTCCGAACATCTGCTCAGCCTCGTCGGTTCTTTGTTGGACTATCACAAGCTGGAAGCCCATAAAATGGATTTGCACCCAGTCAGCTTCAGTCCGGACGAACTCTTACGCACCATAGCCCAAAGCTTCTTGCCCATGGCGGAAAAAAAAGGATTGGCACTGCAATTCGAGACCTCTCCCGAAACCCGACGGACCTATACCGGCGATGCTTTCCGCATCCGGCAGATTACGGACAACCTGTTAAGCAATGCCCTGAAATTCACACGGCAGGGGCATATCCTCCTTCGCGCCAAAATGCACGGCCGCCTGCTTTGCATCACCGTACGCGATACAGGATGCGGAATGACTGCGGAAGAACAACAAATGATTTTCAAGGAATTTACCCGCCTGAGCAGTGCACAAGGGGAAGAAGGGGTTGGTTTGGGACTATCCATCACGCTGAAACTTGTACAACTCCTTCAAGGAGAAATCCATTTGGAAAGTACTCTCGGAAAAGGCAGTTCCTTCTTTGTCACACTCCCCTTGCAACTCACCCACAAAAAACAGGTTCCTGTCGCAGAAGCCCCTGCCACCCTTGAATCCGTAGAGCGTCCTCTCCATATATTGCTGATTGACGACGACCGTATCCAAATGCAGCTGACCCAAGCGATGTTGCAGCAAATCCAACCGGAAAAAGCGGATTGGGAGATTGTTTCCTGCCGAACGCCGGAAGAAGTATTCCACCGGGTTGGACAATGCCGTTTCGATTTGTTGTTCACAGACATACAAATGCCGTCCATGAACGGCTTCGAATTATTGAAGAAAGTACGAGCACTGAATCCTCCCGCCCACGCACAACTCCCTGTGGTGGCCATCACGGCACGTAACGACATGCAAGAAGCGTTTTTCAGGGAACACGGGTTCGCCACCTGCCTTTACAAGCCATTTAACCAAAAAGACCTGGCTCAAGCCATCCGGAAGGCACTCGGAGAAGCCTGTCCAGAAGTAAAAGAAGCACCAGGGAAACCCGAAGTTGCGCCATCCCAAACGTCGCCTGCCATCGACCTTGCTCCGTTGACTGAATTCGCCGGAGACGACCGGAACGCCGCACAGGAAATCCTGAATACCTTCCTACAAGAAACCCTCCTGCATGCCAAAGCGTTCAAAAAGGCTTACGAACAAAAGGATAAGGCCGAAATATGCAGGATAGCCCATAAATTGCTTCCTACCTTCACCCTTGTGGGCGCTCCCTGCATCAAAGCATTACGGACTTTGGAACAACAACGGGATGAACAGGTATGGGACGACACGGACAACGTCCCGGCACAAGAAGTCATCGAGTCCTTCCACCTCATCGTCCGTGCCCTGAAAGAAAAGAATGGCAGTGGACCTGCACATCAGCATGAATATTAAAACATTTAAAAAGCCGCCCCGCATATACTTTCGTACTGCAAAAGGCATTATCTTTGCGTCAACTTAATCCGATAAAGACCACATGGCAGCCATTCTCATAGTAGAAGACGACTTGACGTTTGCCACCATGCTTAAAACGTGGTTGGGCAAACAAGGATTCCAAACCAGTACAGCCGGAGACTTATCCAAAGCGCACAAGTTATTGGAACATCAGTCGTATGACCTCATCCTGTCGGACCTGAGGTTACCGGAAGGCGACGGCCTTTCCCTGCTTGACTGGATGCAAAAACACGGCCTTGCCGTTCCTTTTATCATCATGACTAGCTATGCCGATGTCCAGAATGCCGTAAACGCCATGAAACAAGGGGCATGCGACTACATTGCCAAACCAGTGCAACCGGCCATGCTTCTGGACAAGATAAAGGATGCCTTGTCCGCGTCTTCTGCAACCCGCTCCAAAAAAGATACGGCTCCCGAAGAGGTTCAAGCAGGTACCGAATCCCGCCCGGCATTCCTGGAAGGGAAAAGCGAGGCAGCACGCCAACTTTACAATTACGTGGCTTTGGTAGCTCCGACACCGCTTTCGGTACTCATCAACGGTGCCAGCGGTACCGGAAAAGAATATGTGGCCCACCGCATACACCAATTAAGCAAGAGGGCTGATAAACCCTTTGTAGCCATCGACTGCGGAGCCATGCTCAAAGAACTGGCGGCTTCCGAATTTTTCGGCCACGTGAAAGGTTCGTTTACGGGTGCCGTAACCGACAAAACCGGAGCTTTCGTAGAAGCCAACGGCGGCACGCTGTTTCTCGACGAAGTGGGCAACCTGAGCTACGACGTGCAAGTACAGCTCTTGCGGGCCATCCAGGAACGCAAAATACGTCCGGTGGGTTCCAATCAGGAAATAGAAGTGGATGTCCGGCTTGTCTGTGCCACCAACGAGAACTTGCAACAGGCCATCTCCCGTGGAGAATTCCGTGAAGACCTCTACCACCGCCTGAACGAATTCACCCTGCACATGCCTTCCCTGAAAGACCGGGGTGAAGACATCCTTTTATTTGCCAACTTCTTTCTGGACCAAGCCAACAAGGAACTGGAAAGGCATATCGTAGGTTTCGACGCCCCGGCTTCGGAAGCGTTGCTCAATTACGCATGGCCCGGTAATTTACGCGAATTGAAAAACCGGGTGAAACGCGCCACTTTGCTAGCACAAGACCGCCTGATCCATAAGACCGATTTGGGAGAGTTCAATGTCATAAACTGTGGCGAAGAAGAACTCCCTGCAGCAACTCCTTTCGCCTTACACGATAAAAATACCGAGAAAGAACGTATCCTGCAGGCCCTGCAAACGGCACACCACAACAAAGCGCGTGCCGCACGCCTTTTAGGCATAGACCGCAAAACCCTCTACAACAAAATCAAGCTCTACGACATTCCACAATAATAGTGTGGAATTCTTCCCCACTCATCCCCACATTCCACACGTATGCTTTTGAGCCTCATGCTATCTTAAGCGGAAAGAAGTCGTTTATAATCAACACTTTACAATCATCTTTCTTTTTCTGGCACACCTCTTGTCCATTAGTTTGGCAGATGACAAGATAAAACAGTCAAACAATTAAATAAAACAGAAAGCATTATGAAAAAGTTATTTGCAACAGCCTTGATGGCTATGAGTATGGGAAGCGTTTTTGCACAGGGTAACATCGTAGCAAACGATACTGTAAAAACGGATACTACAAAAAACTGTCCTGCAAAAGGTTGCCAGAAATCATTGGCTGCCCTCATTTCCAACGATACTGTAACCACAGACAGCACCAAAGCCAAATTAACCGCCATGTTGGCGTACGTAGCTATGAATGATACGGTAACCACCGACTCCACAAAATCCGCTCCGGCTGCATTAGTAGCACAGAACGACACAGTTACGACGGACAGCACAAAAGCTCAACCGGCCAAACCGGCAGCTTTAGTAGCCATGATTGAGGAGAAGGATACGACTCAAACCAAAGATGCAAAAACAACTCCTTCCACTTGCGACAAAAAAGCAGGAGAGAAAGCGATCCAAGCATTAAACGCCATGAGAAAAATCACCGCCTAACCACACTGATTTTTCTCATTTTAAAAGAGGAGAACGTGCCCGCGTTCTCCTCTTATTTTTCCTCTTCCCCAGTTTGCTTTTCGGTCAGATACTTCCAGTAACGCACCGGCATGTCTTTCCGGTGCTTACGGGGATTCAAACGTTCCTTAATACAAATGGCCTTGAAATATGTCCGCCACATCTCCTGATACCACATTTCATCCTCGTCCCGCATCGCTTCGCTCAAGCGTCCGTCCGGCAACCGGAAAACCTCTGCTCCATCTTCAAAAGTAACACGTACGGACTTATGCCCGGCATGATAGTAGCCATACCGGCGGCGACGGTCGTAAATCAGCCAACATTCTTCCGAAAAACGGTCACTAAAATGCGGAACGATTAAAGGCAACACGTCATAGTCCGGCTCTATCATGGCAAAATAAGTCCCATCGGCAGTTTTCTGGAAGCGCACGAATTGCATCATGCGAAGACGTTCACAACGTACCTTACGATAGGTATTCGTCACAAAAAGCACATCCGGATCTGCAAAATTCGTTTCAATGCTTTGCCCGGCCTTCACGGCTTTGCATACATACCGAAACAAAGGTAAGTCCAAATCCGGCAGTTCGGAAAAAAGACTGGTCGTCAGGCAAGCCAATGCAGCGGATGAAAGTTTCCGTTGCAATGCCCGAAACACTCTTCCGGCTTTTTCCTCGTCCGTTATCACCCGATGTACGACCGCAAAAAGAGGAGGCGTATCCTTTTCTCCGATAATCGCCACAGGAAACTGGTGACGGTAGAATGCATCGAACACCGCTGTCAGCAAACCGTCCCACGTACGGTCGTACACGAATACACCATCCTCTGTCATACTCCTCATGCAGGTTCCTCCTTAAACAGCAACGTCAACTGCCCGTCGTTCTGTTTCTTCCGGCTTTTCGACTGCACCAATAAAGAACGGACTCGTTCGGGATAAAGCTCATTCACTCCCTTGGCTTCCAACTCCCCACAGGTTATGAAATACTGGGCACGCTTCATCACGCATCCCATTTTCTTCAAATCAAAACTCGTCAAACGTCCGAAACGTCGCGAACAGACAATCAGACGGGCCGACTTTACCCCAATACCGGGCACCCGTAGAATCCGTTCATACTCCGCACGGTTCACATCCACGGGAAATTGTTCGGGATGCCGAAGAGCCCAAGCCAACTTCGGATCCACCTCCAAATCCAAATCAGGATGCGTTTCATCCACAATCTCTTCCACTTTGAACTGATAGAACCTCATCAACCAGTCTGCCTGATACAAACGGTTTTCCCTGACCAACGGTGGCTGTTTCAAGGCCGGAAGGCGAGGGTCGTACTTATTCACTGCCACATAACCGGAATAATACACGCGACGCATGGTAGGCCGACCGTATAATGCGGACGAAAGGTGCAAAATATCCCGGTCGGACTCCCCTGTTGCCCCCACAATCATTTGCGTGCTTTGTCCTGCCGGGACGAAACGCGGGGCATGCCGGTGCTTCTTACGTTCCTCCGCACTTTCCAGTGCACCCTGCTGTATATATCCCATCGGGCGGTAGACGCTCTCATGGTCCTTTTCCGGTGCCAACAATTTAAGCGAAGCTTCATGGGGAATCTCAATGTTCACACTCATACGGTCTGCATACAAACCGGCCTCGTCCACCAACTCACGACTGGCCCCCGGAATAGTTTTCAAATGAATATATCCATTAAAGCGGTGCACCGTACGCAAGTCTTTCACTACACGCACCAAACGTTCCATCGTATAGTCGGGATTCCTCACCACACCGGAACTCAGGAACAATCCCTCGATATAATTCCTTTTGTAGAACTCCATCGTCAGGTCTACCAATTCCGATACGGAGAGTGTGGCACGGGGAATATCATTCGCACGGCGGTTGACACAATAAGCACAATCGTAAATACAATAGTTCGTCAGCATGACTTTCAGCAAGGAGATGCAACGCCCGTCCTCGGCAAAACTATGACAAATGCCTATGCCTCCCACGGTATTCCCCACTCCGCCTTTCACGTTACGCCTCACCGTACCGCTCGAAGAGCAGGACACATCATATTTGGCCGACTCAGCCAATATCTTCAACTTCTTGAGCGTATCGTCTTTCATACCGCAAACCACTTTTGTTTTTGCAAAGATAACCCTTTTCAGCAGATTAGGAAAAAGCCGCTCCGGGTTTTCATCCGAAGCGGCTTTGCCGTATCACGTTCAAAAGTGTACCAAAGTATTAATACTCGTTACCCCATATATCGGTAAAACCTTGATTCATATTGGTCCGACCTTCTATTCCATCCTGTGGCGTGTTATCAACTCCTATGGAGCAATTCAACAACAATGAATCTTGAATCTCAAATTCTGCCACTTCGCAAACCGGTTTTATATATATTTTCTTGTTCATATTCCAACTTGTTAATACTATTTTACTACTACTTTTTTACCATTCACAATGTAAATGCCCTGCGGCAAGCCTTGAGTGGCCTCTGATTCGTTGACCTGATGACGGACTTCCACACCGCTAAGTGTGTACACATCTGCCAAACCGCCCTCAACCATTGTTTCGGAGATACCGGTCGCATCTTCAAATGAAATCAGGCGTTGGTTCACGCCAACTTCCCCACTGTATTCCGGAACCTTATCCATATCAATATAAGCACGGTTTCCCGAAATCTTACAACCCTTACCGCAAAGCTGCACTTTGTTTTGGGCACTAATCAGGTACATGCCCTCAGCCACATCTTGCCCCTCAAAAGAACCGACCAATCCGTTTGCTTCACCAGCTTCAGCTACAGCCTTTCCACTGTATGCCGCTATAAGCTTATCGGAAGTTGCACTGAATATATAAGGAACTCCAGCCTCAAGGGTGGTCACTTGCTCCAATACCATGGACTGCGGCTCTCCGTCCTTCATGACTTTTCCGGCAATGCTGAAGAAATCTGCACCGGCCATGTCTTCTGCGACCACGGCATAGGGAAGACAGATAGTACCGTAATCGCCGGAATGCACATCCCTATGGTACCCCGCAGCTATAGGCATAACGACAGCTTTTGGATATGTATTATCAGTTACCAAATAAGTCCCAAACTTATCGGTCGAAGAGTTATATCCTATGGCTCTCTGTTTTCCATCAACCTCACACAGCCACATTCCATCACGATAATCCCATTTAAAACTATTGGATTGTAATTCCAAATCTGTACTACCTGAACCGTGAGCCACGTATTGGTTATCACTTATACTTTGTATGGTACCATTTTCTTCATCAACATACCATCCGCACAAGCCACTTCTATCTGTAACGACCTTACCATTAAGTACAGTAGCTACACTTGCGTTCAGTTTACTTTTATCCGTTGTATTCAACATGGCATAATACACACCATCCTTTTCTGCCACTAAAGCCTTCGCTTCCGGCAATGCAGAGGGGTCTACCACGCTCACGGTACATGTTGCTGTCGCACCGGTAAATTCATCATTTTCGGCGACAGAGGCTGTAATCATTACCGTCCCGGCCTTGTTTCCCGCCTGAACCTTGCCCTCGCTGTCCACTTTGGCTATTTCTTCATCCTCAGAAGAATAAATAATCGGGGATGTAGAATTCGTAGTAGCCTTGATGATTAAGGATTCACCCAAGTTCACAGAATAAGCACCTTGTTCAAAAGCCAAGGTCGCCTGCGTCTTGCCTGCCGTCTTTACGGCTATATCTTCTTGCAAGATTACATTCAGTTGTTTATCAGAGTGAAACAAACCCGGATACCCTGTTACGTCAACCGTGGCCTGCACATCTGCCGTAATGCTTTCATCAGCCGCCCTAAGTGCTATCTTTTCACCGTTTTGCTCGATTTCCCCATTCTTATTGTTAAAGCCTGATGTTACCGTCGCATCAACCACCTTTACACGCATGGATTCATACTGGGCAAAGTTTTGGTTCAATTCAGCCACAGTCACCTCTTGCACCGGAATCTCAACGCCTTCGGCAACCTCCACATTGTCGAACTCCCTTCCTTCTACCTTCAATTCATACAGGCCATTGTATAATGCCAATGGGGCTGATACCACACCGTTCAGTTTTGTCCCGGCCTTCAAATTGTTTGAGCCAAAAATATACAAGCCTGCTGTTTCATCTTGAATATAAGCCTTTCGGGAATCGGCATACGTCACCACAGCGTCTTTCAACTCTACAAAACAAGTTTCACCTTCCGTCGTGGCTATACCGCTTTCTTTCAATGCCTTCAAAGAAGCGTATGGTTCTAATTTGGTATAAGTCGCAGTGACTACTTCACTGTTGTCCAACCCATCTTTCACGGCGATGGCCTTTAATGTAGTAGTTTCCGTGAGAGTTACGCCTTCTGTTGGAAACTTATCAGAACCTGTAGTAGGCTCTGCTCCATCCTTTGTATAATAAATAGTGGCACCTTCTGTAGAACAAGAAGCTGTTACCGTAAGCTTATCCTTAAAAAGTGAACCAGTAACAGGAGTAAAAACAGGCATTCTCACTTGATTGGCACTCCCTGATGATTTAATTGTGACACCACCTATCCAAACCGTTTTTTTGCTACGTCGTATTGAAATAGTAATTTGTCCACTTAACGGTTCACTACTCTTGAAAGAATAGGTTTCATGATTGACTTTTGGCAAGGTTGACGTTTTAGGGGAAAGCTCCACATCACCAACTTTTACAGAAAGCGAATTTCCCCTCTCATTTGAAGATGCTTCAATTATCAACTCACTTATATTTTCCACCACAAAATCTGAAGTTACCTCTGCATTTGCCCCAAATGCCACTCCTCTACTCTTTGCACTGGTTGCTGAAAAATCCGCAGGCAATTCATTGGAAGTCGTTGATGCGACACTCGTCTTCCACGTACCTTTTTGGTCATCAGTTATCACTTGTTTGTCATACTTCGTGAAAACATGAACCACTTCTTGCCCCCAAACACTACCGGAGACCAACGCGAGAAGTAGTAATGTCAAAATTACCCCCCCCGATTTAACATTTGTAAACTTTTTCATACGCTTAAGTTTTATATGAATAATAAATTGAAAAGTTTTCTCATGTTATGACCTGACAAATATATACAAAAGAAATCAAGTTACCATATAAAAAACAAATTATTATTCATATTTCCCCATAAAAATCAATTCATATTGCAATAAAATGACATCATAACGCCACCAAAATTCTTTCAAACCTACAAAAATATTTTAAAATCAAGATATTAACATTATTTTTCAGGAACAAAAGCCTTCGACAAAGATTCACATTCCAAGCCCTATCTCATTATTTCCCGTACTTTTTTGCCCTTTCGGCATGCGGATAAGAAAAAAAGTTGTAACTTTGCCCACCGAACAAGGAAAGATGCCGGAGTGGTCGATCGGGCCGCACTCGAAATGCGGTGAACGGGCAACTGTTCCCAGGGTTCGAATCCCTGTCTTTCCGCCAATACTCCCGACTTCACTATCTCCCCTTGCGGAATGGTAAGGTCGGGCGTTTCGTTTCACCTGACATATAGGGAAAAACAAAATGGGACACGAAAAATCAGAAAGGATACAGACCTCCATCCTGAGCCGGGTGGAGAAGAAAGCTTTAGTGTGGTTAGCCGGACGGCAACCACGTTGGGTCACATCGGACTTCCTCACGTTCGTAGGCGTAATGGGAGCCGTGCTCTTCGCTGTCGGCGGCATGCTAGCACACATCGACCTGCATTACCTGTGGCTCGGATCACTCGGGCTTGTGGTGAACTGGTACGGTGACAGCCTGGACGGCACGTTGGCACGGGTGCGCCATACCCAACGCCCCATATACGGTTTCTTCATCGACCATACGTTGGATGCGTTAGCCACCTGCCTCTTTTGCCTCGGACTGGGCCTCTCGCCCGTCATGCGGATGGACGTGGCATTGCTCATCATGGGCGGTTATTTGTGCCTCTCCATCTACACCTACATCAGTACCATCATCATCGACGAGTTCCGGCTCACTTACGGCAAATTAGGGCCGACAGAAGTACGCCTTATCCTGATAGCCGTGAACACGCTGTATATCTACGCCCCGTGGCGTGAAACCCATTACGCCATTGGCAGACAGCAATGGAGCGCGTTCGACCTGATTGGTGTGGCCGTGTCGGTTATCCTCTTCACACTTTATGCCACCCAATTTGCTTCGGACCGCCGTAAGTTGGCCGTAAAAGACCCCTTGAAGCCTTACCGACCCGAAAGCGAAAAGTGAAACACCCTTAATATAAACCGTTGTGCCCGGACTCCCCTGTAGGAAATCCGGGCACAACGGTTTATACAACCAAGAGGGCACGAGGCACATGCCTTAATCCTTCAACGTGATGCGACATCCGTCCAAACTTTCAATCACCGCCAACGACTCCACGTGAATGCCCTGCGCACGCAAATAATCGCCCCCATGTTGGAAAGCCTTTTCTATGAGGAATCCCATCCCGGCCAATTCGGCTCCGGACTGACGAACCAAATCCATCACACCCTTGGCCGCATTGCCATTGGCCAGGAAATCATCTATGAAAAGCACCTTGTCGCCCGGCTGCAGATAATCCTTACACACGCATACATCATACGTATTGTTTTTGGTAAACGAAAAGACTTTCGTCGCCAACATATTTTCCATCGTGCTCGGTTTCTTCTTCTTGGCAAAGACCACCGGGAGCTCCAAGAGGTAGCCCACCATAATGGCAGGTGCAATGCCGCTGGCCTCTATCGTCAATATCTTGTTGATGTCACGCGAAGCGAAACGGCGCACGAACTCCACGGCCATGGACTTCATCAGTATGGGATCCATCTGATGGTTGATGAAATTGTCCACTTTCAGTATTCCTCCCTCGAAACATTTTCCATCGCGCAAAATGCGCTCCTTGAGTTGTTGCATATTTTTTTCCTCTTTATATCCCGTCTGAATGTTTTTCCTTCCGGCATGGCCGAAACGTGGGACAAAGATAGTACAAAAAAAGTAAAAAACGCGGCTCCCTCCACAGAAAAATAACGGGACGGGCCATGTCTCCGACGGAAATAAAAAAACACCCGCCACGTCCCATACAGGAGTTTTCCGAAAAACATCCTTCATCTTTCAGGTTGCACGATAAACGATTTATAATTAACAAATTACGACCTGAAGGATGTTTCAGGCATCTTTCAGCCAAGCTTCATTTCAACCGGCTCAGATTGACGAACCGTTTGGCGCAGAACGAAAAATCGTTTGGCTTAGATTGAAAAATCATTTGGCGCAGATCTTTTTATCGGTTTCAGCCATGAAAGAAGACTGAAAGATGCCTGAAACATCCTTCATCCTGTAAAGCATTGTATGACAACACATTTCCTCATAACCTGAAAGATGAAGGATGTTTCCTAGAAAAACCTTGGGAAAGAAATCCCCATCCTCCTACTCTGGTACCGCCACCTTGTCCAAGATACCGGCCAAAGCTGCTATGGCTATTCCATAATTGGTCACAGGCACACCGCAGGCACGCGCCCGCCTCAAACGGTTCAGCACATGGCGGCGCGTAAACATGCACGCCCCACAATGGATGACCAAATCGTAAGCGGACAAATCCTCCGGGAAGTCGTTACCGGACACGATGTCGATGTGCAAAGCCTCGCCGAACTTACGACGCAACAAACGAGGAAGCTTCACGCGTCCTATATCTTCATGTTGCGGCACGTGGGTGCAAGCCTCCGCTATCAGTACTCGGGCATCCGGACGCAAAGCGCACAACACCTCCGCCCCCTGCAGGAATTGCCGGATGTCCCCCTTGTAACGGGCAAACAAAACGGAAAAAGAAGTCAGCCGCGTTTGCGGTGGGCAAAGGGCCTCCACCGCCGGAAATACTTGCGAGTCCGTGATAATCAGGGACGGGGGCGACGACAAGACGGACAACGTAATCGGCAAACGGTCTGCCGTACAACACAAAGCCGTACAACGTTTGTCCAACAGATTGCGCAAGGTCTGTACCTGTGGCAGGATTAACCGTCCCTTAGGTGCCTGAATGTCTTGCGGCATGACCAACACCACGGTATCGCCTTCGCCCACCAAGTTTCCAGTCAAATCCTCCACCTCATCCGTACGGCGATACACCTCGGCCATCGCAGACAGCAAACAGTCACGACCTTCTCCCGTACGCGCCGAAACCGACACCACATCCGTTGGCCCCAATGCCGTGCGCCAAGCACCGGCATGGCTTCCACCATCTTCGTCCACCTTATTATATATATACAAAACGGGAATGTCGTCTGCTTGGAAACGTTCCCCCCAAGCCTTTTCCTTCTCTGCCCCGTCCGGCAAACCCGACACGACAATCAAAGCCAAATCTACCCTACGGGCAGCATTGACGGTCTGTTTTACACGCAGTCCGCCCAATTCCCCTTCGTCGTCATAACCGGCCGTGTCAACCAAAACGGAAGCCCCGATACCCGGCAGTTCGATATTCTTCAATATCACATCCGTCGTCGTGCCCGGCACATCGGACACTACGGCAACCTCCTGCCCCGTCAGCATATTCACCAACGAAGACTTGCCGCTGTTGCGCCGGCCGAACAATCCGATATGGAAACGGTTAGCGCGTGGAGTTTCTTCTTTCATCATAGCCTATCTTGTCTATATCTTAAAAACGGAAATCACGCCCGCCCTCCTCTATGGCTTTCAAATAGCGACGGGCATTCTCCCGTACCCGTTCGCCGGGAACGGTTTCCAACAAACGGGCAATCATGGCCTCTCCTTTCGCACGGGTGGCAGGCGACGCATAATCATTCAAATACTCTTTCAGGGTCAGCAAAGCATTAGGCAGGCAACAGTTGGCTATCTGCCCTTTCTTCACCAACGACATGAAACGGTCGCCAGTGCGGCCCTCACGGTAGCAGGCCGTACAGAAACTGGGCAGATAACCCAAATCGAGCAGCCAACCCACCACTTCGTCCAACGAACGGCGGTCGGACACGTCGAACTGGGCGGAATTCTCCTCCGCCTCTTCTTCGTGCACATACCCTCCCACACTGGTACGGGAACCACCGCTCAATTGCGACACGCCCAATTCCAAAACCTTCTCACGGCTGGCAGGCGTCTCACGCGTGGACACAATCATTCCCGTATAAGGCACGGCTATACGGAGCACCGCCACAATCTTATGGAAAACCTCGTCCGGCACACAGTTCTTGAAATCCGCCGTGTCTATGTCATCGGCCGGGCACAGGCGCGGCACGCTGATGGTGTGCGGCCCGACCCCGAAACGGGCTTCCAGATGCTCGGCGTGCATCAGCAGGCCGATGAAGTCGTAACGGTAAGTCTCCAACCCGAACAACACGCCGATACCCACGTCATCAATGCCTCCCAACATGGCACGGTCCATGGCCTCGGTGTGATAGGCATAGTCGCTCTTCGGCCCCGTAGGATGGAGTGCCTCATAATTCGTCCGGTTATACGTCTCCTGAAAAAGAATATACGTACCGATGCCCGCGTCCTTCAAGCGACGGTAGTTCTCCACCGTCGTGGCAGCAATGTTCACATTCACGCGCCGGATGGCTCCGTTCTTATGCTTGATGCCGTAAATCGTACGGATGCTCTCCAACACATATTCGATAGGGTTGTTACGCGGGTCCTCTCCGGTCTCCAAAGCCAACCGCTTGTGTCCCATGTCCTGCAAGGCAATGACTTCCCTGCGGATTTCTTCCTGCGTCAATTTCCGGCGGCGTATCATCTTGTTCTTGGCATGGTACGGGCAATACACGCAACCGTTCACACAGTAATTGGAAAGGTACAACGGAGCGAACATCACGATGCGGTTGCCATAAAAACGCTGCTTGATGTCGCGTGCCAAGGCAAACATCTCTTCCGTCAGGTCCTGCTGCCCGGAAGCCAACAGCACGGCCGCCTCGCGATGGGTAAGCCCTTTGCAAAGGCGTGCTTTCTCCAATATGGACACGATGAGCGGACGGTCATCCTTATGCACCTCGGCGTATGCCATTGTCTCACGTATCTCCGCGTCGGAGATAAACTCTTCGGCGCGTTCCGATTTCACATCATACATTATCTTCATATCTAATCGTTCTAATGCTACTTTCCTACCTCATGTCCCGGACTGTCTCCGCGACCGTATGAAATGTGGTAGCCTATTTTTTTCAAATCCTGTTCCAGACGGTGCAACCCTTCGGCTGCCTCGCTCCCGCCGGACGCTTTATGGTCGTAAATACTGTATCGCCCCCTCACGGCCAAAGGGGACAAGTTAGGCATCACCACGTTTGCCCCTGCCAAGATACCGGCTTCACGCCCGTGCGCGTCCAACGTAGCCAAAGCTGTAGTCGCCGGAATCAATGCGTCCGGAAAGCGCAGCCTCATCAAGGCAATCAGCCGGAGCGTCAAAGACACCGACCCGGCCGGATGACGGGCAAAAGGCGTATGGGCAGCCGGAACGAAAGGTCCCATGCCTATCATCTCCGGTTCCAATTCTTCCAAAAAAGCGATGTCATCCAACAAGCAATCCCATGTCTGACCGGGCGTTCCCACCATCATGCCGGCTCCTGTCTGATACCCCAAAGCTTTCAGCGTCCGCAAGCATTCCCGACGCCGGGCACCGTCCATCTCACGCGGATGCAAACGGGCATAATGCGCCTCATTCCGTGTTTCATGGCGAAGCAGGTAACGACCAGCCCCTGCATCACGCCACCGGCGGTACACCTCCCCGTCACGCTCGCCCACAGACAACGTGATGGCATGCCTGGGAAACTCCATACGGAGCTTGCCTATCAAATCTTCTATCCAATCATCATCTTGTTCCGTGTCTTCTCCGCCCTGCAAGACAAATGTCCCGAAGCCGAGCCGTGCCCCCTCCCGGCAACAATCGAGTATTTGCTCCTGAGACAAACGGTAGCGCGAGGCGAAACGGTTGGAACGGCGTAGCCCGCAATAATAACAGTTGTTACGGCACCACGAAGAGATTTCAACGAGTCCGCGGATGAACACCCCGTTCCCGAAACGCTTCCGGGCCGCCTCTGCCGCAAAGGCACGAAGAGACGCATCCTGCCCGTCATCCAAACCGGCAAGCAGCAATCTCCAACCTTCCCTGCCGGGACTTTTTCCAACCAAGAGTACATCCAACAGAGCTGAAAAACTGCTTTCTGAAATATTATTGAAACATTCTGCCATAAAATTAACACAAAGATACAAAAGATTGCCTTTTTTTTCGTAGATTTGTCCAATAATCAAAACTAAATAATCCTAAACGATGGCATACAACAACAACATCATGTTCATCCGCTACCAATTATTGGCGCGTTTGGTGAAAATGTGGAAAGAAAACGAGTTATTAGAGAAGATTGACCGGTTGCCCGTAGAATTGCATCCGCGCAAGCAAAAACCGTTGGGCCGCTGTTGCGTATATAAGGAACGTGCGGTGACCAAATACAAGACCATGGCCATGATGGGCTTTGACATGACGGATGAAACCGACGAAACCGAACGGCTGTCCACCTATGCCGCCCGCATGATGGAACGGAAAAGTCCCGACCCGAAGAAAAGCATCCTCAGCGTAATGGACGAGGCGTGCTCTTCGTGTGTGAAAATCAACTACGAGGTGACGAACCTGTGCCGCGGCTGTGCCGCGCGGCCTTGCTACAACAACTGTCCGAAAGATGCCATTCACTACGACAGCGAAGGAAAAGCCTACATCGACCACGAAAAATGTATCAGTTGCGGGCGCTGCCATCAGGTATGCCCCTACCACGCCATCGTGTACATTCCCGTACCGTGCGAAGAGGCTTGCCCCGTGAAAGCCATCTCCAAAGACGAATACGGTGTGGAACATATCGACCCCGAAAAATGTATTTATTGCGGCAAATGCTTGAATGCATGTCCATTCGGTGCCATATTCGACCAATGTGCCGTATTCGACGTGCTGAACCGCATCAAGGAAGGACGGCAAGTAGTGGCCATGGTGGCCCCCTCCGTACTGGCCCAATTCAAACAACCTGTAGAGAAAGTATTCGGTGCATTGAAAGCCATCGGTTTCAGCGATGTACTCGAAGTGGCATACGGCGCCGAAGAAACCATCCGTCGGGAAGCAGAAGAATTCAAAGAGAAATTAGAAAGCGGGGCTGCGTTCATGACCACCAGTTGCTGTTCGGCTTACGTACAGTTGGCCCAGAAACACATCCCTGAAATCAAGCCTTACGTGTCTTCCACGGGCTCTCCCATGTACTACGTGGCGGAGTATGCGCGTAAGAAACACCCGGAAGCCCTGACGGTGTTCATCGCCCCCTGCGCTTCCAAAAAGGCGGAAGGACGAGAGAATCCCAACGTGGACTTCGTTTGGACATTCCGCGAACTGGATGCCGTCATTGAAGGTATGGAAATAGACATGGCGGCATGCGAGGACTTTACGCCCGAAGAACACGCAGGACACGACGCGCACGGCTTTGCCAAGACCGGCGGTGTGTTCACGGCCGTAAAAAACATGGTAGGTGACCCGGAACTGCAAGGCACACTGATAGCCGACCTGAACAAGAAAAATATTGCCGCATTGAAAGCGTACGCCAAAACAGGCAAATGCCCCACACGCATGATCGAAGTCATGGCTTGCCCCGGAGGTTGTATCAGCGGTCCCTGCGCCTGCAACGAGGGTATGGCCGCCATCCGGCAGTTCGATGCGGAGCTGAAGAAAAAGGAATAGGCACAGAATGCCAATCACAAAAAGAAGAAAGGGCTATCGGAATCCGACAACCCTTTCTTTCTTTTTATCTTCACGGAACTTATTTTATCAATTCTATGGTTTCCGATGCCTTCTGCTGTTGCATCCGGCTGTACTTACGCCAACGCACACCGTTTACCAATTCCGACACACCGTAAAGCATGAAACTTATCCCCAAAAGAATGAACGGGACGGAAGCGGACTCCAACGGATTGAAAAGCACGAACACTCCCAGACCCGTAATCAACAAAATGAAAAACAAGACATACCAACGGAAAGGTATCAAACGGCGTAAACGGAACATATTCCACAATTGGTTGATCCCGGCCACCACCATCAGGAAACCGAAAATATACATCAAATATGTAATGAATAACCCAGGGAAAAAACCAAGAAAGACACCGAACAACAGGCTGCCCAATCCCACCAAAGGAAACACAGGTTTGACCGGCACCTTATCCGAATAACGAATGATGAAATAATTGATGAGTGACACTAAACCGGAAATAAGAAACAACCCACCGATTACCTGAACCAACAATCCAGTCATCCGCTCCGGATTGGATACTAACAAAAGGCCGATAAGCAAAGCGCATACGGCACGAAAAATATAACTGTTCACTATTTTCATGAGTGCAAATATTTAATGTTTATACACGGCTAAGATACGATATTATCATTGAAAAAACGAAAGAAACCCTGAAAAATCGGTCAAAAAGCCGATTAAACGGATTTATTTTACTTACTTTACCCCTCATTACGCGACAATCTTATCTTTTATGACAGAACTTTATCTGGTGAGACACGGACAAACAGAAGAAAATGCGGCCCAAATCCTGCAAGGACACATGCCAGGACATTTGTCGTGCGAAGGAATTGCACAAGCACAAGCCCTACGGGATGAATTGAAGAATATCCGTTTCGATGCCTTATTGTGCAGCGACTTGAAACGCTGTATGGACACCGCTATGATACTGAACGAACCGCACGGCCTGCTTCTTGAATCCACACCTCTCCTTCGCGAACGGGATTGGGGACCGTTCACGGGTATGGATATCCTGAAGGCACGTACAAAGATAGACCATCGGGCCGAACCCGTAGAATCCATGTTTCGCCGGGCTGAAACATTCCTGCTCAATATAGTGTCCCGTTACAAAGATAAACGTGTATTGGTAGTAAGTCACGGACTTTTCTGCCGTGTCATCCAAGCGGCCTGTTTGGGCAAGACCATTCGCGACATCCCACGTATGGACAATGCGGAGGTGCGCCGCCTCATCCTCACACCGCCGTTCTCCTTCTCCTGCCTGCAAGAAGAAACCGGTGCCACGGCCAACTAATCATATCTGGGAATCCAAACCTTCCGAACGTGTTCCCCGATTCGCACCACATAGATGCCGGACGGCAAACGGAACGTCTGCTCCCCTGCTTCGTAACGACCGGACAGTATCCGACAACCATCCCAAGCATAGACGGACAAGACAGACGGGACGGACAAAGACACCCACAAACATCCCTCCCTCACGCCGATTTGGCAACCGACCGGTTTGCTTGCAACTTCAAGCGCGTCGCCCTTTCTCGGCTTCAATATAGATACATCATCTACAAACGCCCCACAAGCTCCTTCCGTTTTGGCCAAGAATATGACTTGGAGGCGTTCCGCGCTCACGGGCAAATCCACTTCCTGTTTCGTCCACGTGTTGGTTATAGCATCCAAAACCAGCAAAGGAATCCATTCCTTCGAGGTTTCCTTTTTACAATACACTTCCAAAACGACCCGTCCTCCGCTTCGTACCTTGTTCTGGTAAAAGAACCGCAATTTGGCATTACCGTCGGGATTGTCCGTCACGGGTGGAGACATCATTATCCCTTCCGAGTTTCCCAACATAAACCGCTGCACCATCCCCATATAATATGAACCGTCTGCCGCATCGGCTATATAGTCCCACGAAGCGATTTCCCCTATTCCTCCGGAACTTTCAGCCATCATACGTTCCCACTCCGTCGTATACCCCCATTGGCCTGACACTAACCATGGTGAAGCGGAAGAGGGATTCTCAAAACTTTCGTTCCATTCCGTCTTCCATACCGAAGACGGAACCGTACCATCCGCTGTAAAACGGAAAGAGACCTGTCCGTCCGCAGTGCGGTTTATATCGGACAGTTCAAAGCCTACATCGCTCCCGTCCCATGCAAACGCCGCCGGAACGGTCTGCCCGCCGAACTCCGTTTTACCAGACGCACCGGGGAAAGGGCAACCTGCCAAATTAATCTCACCGTATGAATAAGATGAAGATGAGGGAACGGACACGGACGAAGAAGCACACACCGGATACATCATTTGCGGTGCCGAAGCGTTTATGGTATTGCCATGCGCCCCTTCCTCAATCCGGGGATGCACGTGGTACACCATCAGCCCTTCACCGGGCAATGCCGTATCGAACCCGTCACGAACACGGCTCTCCAACAAATAAAAATCCCCCTCGGAACCTGTATCTACCCGGAACACGCCGTCTTTCTCCCAAGTGGAAGGCCGGAGCGAATAATCCCCTGTATGCGTCAACATAGTCACGTCCACCCAACCGAAGTCGTATGCTTTCACGTAAGGGTTGAAATGTGCCGGGGTGATACCGTCGTTATTCCAACTGCCTTGCGCCATGACATCCCATACGCCCGTGCCCTCGAAACTACCGCCCGTAGTATAATCGGTATCGTAATAGTCCAACGCCCCCAAAGCATGCCCCATTTCGTGGCAGCAAGGTCCGATACGTGATATACCTCCTCCACGGTTTCCCCGTAGCTCCGGCGTACAGGAATAACGGTCTATCTTCATGCCTTGCATGGTGATTTCCGGAAACATGGCCTCATGCGACCAGATGGCGGAGGGAGAAGCCCCGGCTTCTTCACCATATCCGGCAAACACGATATGCACGTTATCCACATAACCGTCTCCGTCGGCATCATAATCCTGCAAGTCGATTTCCCGCACGGCATATTCCATGGCTTCGAGAAACAAAACATACGGGTTCACGTCCGAACCGCCATAACCGTTCGAGCCATAATAAGCCATAGGATACACGGCCCTGTAAGGCCCTAATACGTCGCAATGAAACGAAAGCTGCCCGTAGGAAACCTCTCGGAAGTAATCATAGACGCTTCCCTGCGCCCCATCCACGGCATAACCAGGCTCATTGAAAAGTGCATCGAAATCTGCCTTGGTCTTAGTGAAGCTTACATCGGCAAATGACATCAGGATTACCAAGGCACGACGTTCTCCAACGACTGCCGCATGCCTTCCTCGTTTTTCAACAGCCCTATTTCTGTACGATAGCCTCTTCTTTTGGGCTTCGTCCACCATAGGACGCAACCCTTTCGGCTGTTGCGCCAAAAAACGACGCAAACTTTCCGGACGTTCGGCATCGGCACACAATTTATAACCAGAACGGACAGCATTTCCCATGCTGTCCGCCTTAGCAAAATACCATTCATTTCCTGAAGGTAGTAAGGTATAATTGTCTGTGGTCAAAGCCCATTTGTTGTATTCGTCGCCTTTAAGACAAATCATAACTTCCCTCCCATCACCCAATTTTAAAGAAAATGAACTGGGATATGCAGGAATGGCCAAAATACTTTCTCCATGCAGAACGCACGCAATCAAGCTAAAAAGTATACGTAGACGAAGCATGGAAAATTACTCTTAAGATTTATATTTTCGTGAAAAAATATACAGTATTAGTCAATTCATTTTGAATTATTTGTGTCCATGACATCGTATTACCACTCAACACCACTTTATATCTTTCATATCTTTTGTCACCATATATAATCATCAATTCAGCATTCTCAAAAGTATAGGTAAAGCTCTTTTCTGTAGTCCTCCCGTTTTCAATATCACGACTAACCATCTTACCACTATTATCATTATTAAAGACAAAAGTTGTCACCTCCGTCTCATCGTCTCCACCTTCATCATTCCAACTACCGACTAAACCGTTCGCTGGTTCATCATCATCCTTACAACTCGACACGGAAACCGTAAGCAACAGGATAAACATCCAACTCAAAAATTTTAAAGTCTTCTTCATAACATTTCTTTTTAATTATTAATATGAAATTAAACTGATGCAAAGTTAAGGAGGAAAATGCGTTAAGACATATAGAATTTGTGGACGTAACGGCTACAAACCGTAGACAAAACCGCTACGGTTTGTTATCGGAAACAAAATCGTCGGTATAGTACTTAAAGAAATCATGAGACAAAACACAAGAAATACGATAGAGCAACAACGTGTCTATGCTCTCCTTACGGAATAGTTTGTACACATTGGTACGGTCGCAATAGAGTTCCTTTGCGAACCATGACACGGAACGTCGCTGGCGGCGCAGTTCCTGTTCAATGAGTTGACCAATGTGTACCATAAAAACAAAAGCGTAAACCATCCAATCCCATGACTCCACCTCGGTACCGCCAAGTAACCACGTCCAGTCATAAGTATGGATGGTTCACGCCCGAACGGACGCGAACCTTCCCCTACTTATTCTCTGGACTGTAATTTTGGCGGTTTCAGGTAGAGAGAATAAGAGCTAAAAGCTCGTTTTCTTAAAAGCTGAATGGAATCGCTATTCCACTATTTATATGTTTGTCTTTTTTGTCGTCTGACTACTTTTGTTCTTATAAAGCCCCAAAGTTACGAAGATTCCGGCAAAAGTACAAACAGGTAGAAGAAAAGCGGTAGTTCGGCTTCCGAGATAGCTTGCCTCGAAATGCTCAATCATTGAGCATTGTTCTCCGTTTCTTACTCAACGATTGAGCAAAATGAGTATCTTTTCCCTCCATACTTTCAAGCATGTGCTCACACCGCCTGCAACTCCGAAATCTGCCGGAGTATCTGGACAGCCTCTTTCACCGAACGCACCTCCTGAATCACCATCGAACGGCGGCCGTTCGCCTCACGCAGGTTGCTACGGTGGGCATTCATGGCAGCATACGCGATGCACTGCCCGAAAGCCTTGCTCTCGAAATAGGCGCTCTTCTCGTTCTGCACGAAATAAAGCACCATGCGCCCGGCCTTGAGGAATATCTTTTCCGCACCGAGACACTTGCCGAGGCGGCGGAGCGCCACCACGCGAATCAGTTCCTCACCCTCCTCAGGAATCTCCCCGAAACGGTCTTTCATGCGCAAGCGGAATGCTTCCACGTCTTCGTCGCGTTCCAGACCGTCCAGTTCGCGGTAAAGAAGCATGCGCTCGCTGCTGCTAGGCACATAATCGTCGGGGAAAGACATCTGCAAGTCGCTCTCCAACGCGCACTCGTCCACAAAGTTCTCACCGCCCAAGTCGTTCCCCTTCCTGATTTCCTCGGCATAGAGGTCGCCGAACTCATCGTTTTTCAGTTCCTTCACGGCTTCGGACAAAATCTTCTGATAGGTCTCATATCCCAAATCGGCGATGAAACCGCTCTGCTCGGCTCCCAACAGGTTACCCGCCCCACGGATATCCAAGTCCTGCATGGCGATGTGGATACCCGATCCGAGGTCACTGAAGTTCTCGATGGCCTGCAGGCGGCGGCGCGCCTCCGGTGTCAAGGCAGCCAAAGGAGGCGCCAAAAGGTAACAGAAAGCTTTCTTGTTGCTGCGCCCTACTCGGCCTCGCATCTGGTGCAAGTCGCTCAGACCGAAGTTCTGCGCCCCGTTGATGATAATCGTATTGGCATTGGGGATGTCTATACCGCTCTCGATAATGGTGGTGGACACCAACACGTCGTAATCGTAATTCACAAAACCGAGAATAATCTTCTCCAATTCTTCTGGTGGCATCTGCCCGTGCCCCACACATACGCGGGCATCCGGCACATGCTTGTGCAACAGTGCCTCCAAATCGTAAAGACTGGAAATACGGTTGTTCACGATGAACACCTGCCCGTTGCGGCTCATCTCGAAATTGACCGCCTCGGCGATTAGTTCCGCACTGAACGTGTGCACCTCGGTCTGCACGGGATAACGGTTGGGCGGCGGGGTCTGTATGACCGACAAATCGCGTGCCCCCATCAGGGAGAACTGCAACGTACGCGGAATCGGCGTGGCGGTAAGCGTCAGCGTGTCCACATTGACCTTCATCTGGCGCAGCTTTTCCTTGGTAGCCACCCCGAACTTCTGCTCTTCGTCGATAACCAACAGGCCAAGGTCCTTAAACTTCACCGACTTGCCAATCAGTTTGTGCGTCCCCACAATGATATTGATTTTTCCGTCGGCCAAATCCCTCAATATTTCTTTGGTCTTGGCCGCGCTACGGGCACGGCTCAGGTAATCCACCCGGACGGGCATTCCTTTCAGACGCGAAGAGAAAGTCTGGAAATGCTGGTAGGCTAACACTGTGGTAGGCACCAACACCGCCACCTGCTTATTGTCCGCACAAGCCTTGAAGGCAGCACGAATGGCCACCTCGGTCTTGCCGAATCCCACATCCCCACATACCAGGCGGTCCATCGGACGGTCGCGCTCCATGTCGGCCTTCACGGCCTGCGTGGCTTTCAACTGGTCGGGGGTATCCTCATAAAGGAAACTGGCCTCCAGTTCGTGCTGCATGAAACTGTCAGGACTGAACGCGAAACCTTTCTCCTGCCGACGCAGGGAATACAACTTGATGAGGTCTCGCGCAATGTCCTTGATCTTAGTCTTCGTCCGCTCTTTCAGGCGTTCCCATGCCCCCGTGCCCAACTTGTTCAACCGGGGAGGCTCGCCCTCCTTGCCACGGTATTTGCTCACCTTGTGCAAGGAATGGATGGAGACGAACACCACATCGTCGTTCTGATAGATAATCTTGATGACTTCCTGCATGGTGCCGCCATTGGGAATGCGCACCAAACCTCCGAACTTTCCGACCCCGTGGTCTACGTGGACCACGTAATCGCCGATGTTAAACTCCTGAAGTTCTTTCAACGAAAGAGCCACTTTGCCGCTCCGCGCCTTGTCGCTGCGGAGGTTATACTTATGGAAACGGTCGAAAATCTGATGGTCGGTGAAAAAGCACGTCTTGAGGTCGTCGTCGGCAAACCCGGCGTGCAAAGTACGGTTCACGGGAGTAAAGTCGATACCCGAAGCCTGTTCCGTGAAAATGGAAGCTAACCGGTCGGTTTGTTTGGCCGAATCGGCCAATATATATAAGGTGTAGCCATTTTCCAAATACTCATGGAAAGTACGATTCACCAATTCAAAATTCTTATGGAATATAGGTTGTGCCGTCAGGTGGAAACGCACGGTGGCCTGCGGTGTGGCGGACGGCTTGTTCCCCACCTCTACTCTGCGGAAATCGAGCATTCCCTTCATCAAGGCCGACCCGTCGACAAGCATCAGGTCGGCACGGAGCTTCTCGTGCCGCTCCGCCTCTTCCATCTCCGTCCGGGCCTGCTCGTCCATCAGGGCCTGCGTCGAAAAACCGTCGGCATATACCCGGTCGGCCACGTCACGCAAGAAGAACAAATCTTTCATCACCAAGACGGTCTCCGGGGGCAGGAAGTCCGTGAACGGCACCTTGCCCTGCACGTAACCGGCCAGTTCGGGCACGATGACGATTTCTTCCTGTTTATCACGCGAAAGTTGCGTCTGCACTTCAAACGTACGGATACTGTCCACTTCATCGCCGAAAAAGTCCACCCGGTAAGGCCATTCCGAGGAGAATGAAAAGACATCAAGGATACTGCCACGCACGGCGAACTGCCCCGGTTCGTAGACATAATCCACACGCCGGAAACCGAACGCACGCAAAGTATCCTCCACGAACGTGATGTCCACCCGCTCGCCGGCATGCAGCCTCAGCATCTGCTCATCCAGTTTCTGCCGCGACACGACTTTTTCCATCACCGCCTCTGGATAAGTGACCACGAAAAGTGGGCAATGTCCTGCCGACAAACGGCTGATGACCTCCGTGCGGAGTATCTCGTTGGCCGCATCCCGCTGCCCGAACTTCACCGCCCGGCGGAACGAAGAAGGAAAATAGAACACTTCTTGGTCACCCAAAATCTGCGTCAGGTCGTGATAAAAATATCCAGCCTCTTCCGCATCATCCAATACGAAAACATACGGACAAGCCATCACCTGCGGACAAGTCGCAGCCAAACTGCTGAACAGCAAAGGAGCGGCCGACGCGCACAGTCCTTCCGCGAAAATCGTCCGCACGGAACCGTCCTGCAAAGCCTTTGCCAAAGCCTTTACCGACTTATGCCCTGCATAGAGGGCCTGTAAACCTTGTATCTCCATGATTCAATCCGGTGCAAAATTACAAAGAATCACTAAAAAAACACCTCCGCCGGAAGAAATATTTCCACTCTGTTACCTGTATTCGTGATTTATGTCTATATTTGTTTCACGAATACAAACGAAGTCATTCACTTTTAAAGCTGACAGAAATATGCGTTCAGACTGTGTAGTTATCATTCCTACGTACAACGAAAAGGAAAACATAGAAAACATCATCCGGGCCGTATTCGGACTGGAACAACCGTTCGACATGCTGATCATAGACGACGGCTCACCCGACGGCACGGCGACCATCGTGAAACGCCTCATGGCGAACGAGTTCAAAGACCGCCTGCATCTCATCGAACGTACGGGGAAATTAGGTCTCGGCACAGCTTACATTGCGGGATTCAAATGGGCTGTGGCGCAGAAATACGACTATGTCTTCGAGATGGACGCCGACTTCAGCCACAACCCGAACGACCTTCCGCGACTGTACGCCGCTTGCGCCCAAGAGGGGTACGACGTGGCCATCGGGTCGCGCTACGTGAACGGGGTGAACGTGGTGAACTGGCCCATGGGGCGCATCCTGATGTCCTACTACGCCTCTAAATACGTGCGCATCATCACAGGGCTGAAGATAAACGACACCACGGCCGGCTTTAAATGTTACCGCCGCCGTGTATTGGAAACCATCGAACTAGACAAGGTCCGCTTCAAAGGATATGCCTTCCAGATAGAAATGAAGTTCACCGCCAAGCAGTGCGGTTTCAAGATAAAGGAAGTGCCGGTCATCTTCGTCAACCGCGAGTTGGGCACGAGCAAGATGAGCGGCGGCATCTTCAGCGAAGCCGTGTTCGGGGTCATCCGCCTGCGGCTCGACGGGTGGTTCAGACACTATCCGAAGCCATCTTGAAATCAAGCACTTACGAAAGCAAAAATATTTGCCGCAGATTAACATTTTTTTCTCATGAGATTGAAAAATTGTTCGGCTGAGATTGATTTTTCAATCTCAGCCGAACAATTTTCGGTTCTCTACCGAATGTTTTCACACGTGCCCAAAGGCCGTTTTCAGTCTTCAAACATCCCCTTTGCGTCCACCCCCAAAAGCTCGCAAAGTTGGAGCACCATCTCCTGCGGAAGCCCCATGCGCGGGTCATCCGTCGCAGGCCACAGGGATGCCAGGAAGTGAGGCCACTCCTCACGGTAAACTCTGGCCATGCGATGATTGTAATCCGAAGTCTGCCGCAAGGAGAAACGTACGTTGGCCATGCGGTCGGCCAACTTGACCATGGGGGCGTAAGGTGTGGCACGGATACCCTCATAATATTTCACGCCTGCACGCTCGGCACGCGTACGCCCTTTTTCATTCGTCAACGCGTACACAATCTCCGCCGCCATGAACGCCTGCGCCTCATCCAGCCCCAAAGACCGGACGCGTTTCCGCACGTCGTTGTACGTCAGACGGGCATCCTCTATACTGTCGTGGAACCAGGCCCCGAACATCACGGCCGGCACGTCTTCTGCCCGCATGCATACCTCGCCTCCATAACGGGCCACCAGTTCTGCCACACCGTCCAAATGGTAAGAATAAGGCAAATCCCTGCCATAAAATTGGTTGACGGCCGCATGCGCCTCATGCGCGGCATGGCGGATACGCTCCAACAGATCCGACTGCCGTTCCAGTATTTCAGAAAATAAAGTCTTGTTTTCCATATTCCTTTGATTTTGATTTACAAAGGAAACAAAAATCCATATACCGGACAAGATTCCGCCCGACAAGATACCACCAATAAGAAGTATTTATTAAATTTGCAGGAGATGCGGATACAAAACCATTGATGGAGGCACATGAAGACAGAAGAAATCATAGAACTTTTCCGGCAATTCGAATCGATAGCCAACGAATATGAAGGTGTCGAATGTTGGAGCGCAAGGGAACTTGCCAAATTACTTGGATACGCCCAATGGCGCAATTTTGAAAACATAGTAAACAAAGCCAAAGCGGCATGTGAACATGCAGAACAAGAGGTTTCATACCATTTTGCTGAAGTCGGCAAAATGGTTTCCCTCGGTTCCGGTTCGGAACGCGAAGTTTCCGATTATATGCTCACCCGCTATGCCTGTTACCTCGTCGCCCAGAACGGTGACCCGAGAAAACCGCAAGTAGCATTTGCCCAAAATTATTTCGCCGTGCAGACGAGACGAGCCGAACTGGTACAACAACGTATCCTCGACTACGAACGGATACAAGCGCGCACCAAACTTGCAGAAACAGAAAAACGCCTGTCCAGTATACTTTATGAACGTGGCGTGGACAGCAAAGGCTTTGCTCTTATCCGTTCAAAAGGAGACAAGGCCTTGTTTCGTATCGACACAGCATTGCTCAAAAGGAAATTAGGAGCACCAGAAAGCCGTCCATTGGCCGACTTTTTGCCTACAATCAGTATTAAAGCCAAAGACTTCGCAGCAGAAATGACCTCTGTCAACGTACAACAAAAGGACTTGTACGGACAACAAGAAATCGGGAAAGAACACGTAGACAACAATGCCGCCGTACGAGACATGCTCCTGCAACGAGGTATTGTTCCTGAACAACTTCCACCCGGTGAAGATGTGAAAAAAGTGGAACGAAGGCTTAAATCAGAAGAGAAACGGCTGACCGGAAAAGCGAAAAAGAAATAACCGAACACGCCTATCATCTTCTCCGAAAATAAAATATTATAAAAACAGGAGCTGAAAAAGACCCTATAAAGAAAACCATTATGAGAACCAGAATACAAAATGCCACCATCGTCAACGAAGGAAAACGCTTCGTAGGCACGGTTACACTGGAAGACGACAAAATACTCAGCATCATCCCGTCCACGGAACAGGCAAAGGCCCTTCCGCCGACCGACCGCGTGATAGACGCCGAAGGGCTGTACCTGATACCGGGCGTGATAGACGACCATGTGCATTTCCGCGAACCGGGACTGACCCACAAGGCCGATATCGCCACCGAAAGCCGGGCGGCGGCGGCCGGAGGCGTGACGTCGTACATGGACATGCCGAACGTCGTGCCGCAAACCACCACCCTCGAAGCCTTGGACGACAAGTTCCGGTTGGCAGCGGAAAAGAGCCTCGTCAATTATTCTTTCTTCTTCGGGGCCACCCATACGAACACCGACATACTGGAACAACTGGACCCGCACAAGGTATGTGGCGTCAAACTGTTCATGGGAAGCAGCACGGGCAATATGCTCGTCGACCGCGAAGACGCGCTACGCGCCATATTCAGCCGCTCCCCCCTGCTCATCATGACCCATTGCGAAGACTCGTCCATCATATCGGCCAACCTGAAATCGTTCCGGGAACGGTATGGAGACGACCCGGACGTGAAATACCACCCTGCCATCCGCAACGAAGAAGCTTGTTTCCGTTCTACGGAACTGGCCGTCAAACTGGCACGGGAAACCGGTGCGCGACTCCACGTGGCCCATGTCAGCACCGCACGCGAACTCTCCCTTTTCAGCCGTGGGCCGTTGTTTGACGAAACTACGGGACGCATGAAACCTGTCACAGCCGAAGCCTGCATCGCCCATCTGTTTTACACGGATGCCGACTATGCCCGCCTCGGGACACGTATCAAATGCAATCCGGCCGTCAAGAGCGGTACCGACCGGGCGGCTTTGCGGCAGGCACTGACCGACGGGCGTATCGACGTGATAGGCACGGACCACGCTCCCCACCTTCCTGTTGAAAAAGAAGGAGGTTGCGTGAAAGCGGCCTCCGGTATGCCCATGGTGCAGTTCTCGCTCGTCAGCATGCTCCGCCTGTCCGACGAAGGCGTGCTGCCCCTCGAACGTGTCGTGGACCTGATGTGCCATGCCCCGGCCCGGCTATTCCAAATCAAAGGCCGTGGTTTCCTCCGCGAAGGTGCACAAGCCGACATCGTATTGCTCCGCCCCTCCTGCCCGTGGACCTTACGGAGAGAGGACATCTTAAGCCGCTGCGGTTGGAGTCCGTTGGAAGGAGAAACGTTCAACTGGTCGGTGGAACAGACCTACTGTAACGGGCATTTAGTGTATAACCACGGCCATATAGACACAGACGTCTGCGGCCGGCAACTTACTTTCGACCGATGACCCATACATTGACTTATCGCATACACGAAGTGGCTCCCTACATCAACTGGATATACTTTTTCCACGCCTGGGGATTCCCGCCGCGCTTTGCCGCCATCAGCCGCATACACGGCTGCGATGCCTGTCGTGCCGGTTGGTTGGCTGAATTTCCGGAAGAGGAAAGGGCGCGGGCGGCCGAGGCCATGCAGCTATTCAAGGATGCCAACCGCATGTTGGCACAGTTGGACGGAGATTTCCACACCCACGTACGTTTCGGGCTATATCCGGCCTGTTCGGACGGCGACGACCTGCTTCTTACCGACCCCGAACAGGAGGGGCGTACGCTTCGCCTCGCCTTGCTGCGCCAACAACACACCACGAAACCGGACGAACCTTATCTTTGCCTTTCGGATTTCGTACGTCCGCTATCGCAAGACATACCCGATACCGTGGGAGTTTTCGCGGCTACTGTAGATGCGGACATGGAACATCTCTACGAAACCGGTGCATACGCCGATGACTTCAAACACTTGTTGGCACAGACATTGGCAGACCGCTTGGCCGAAGCCTCTACGGAAAAAATGCACCAAGAAGTGCGTACAACCTACTGGGGATATGCAAAAGACGAACAGTTGTCCATCGAAGACCTATTGGTGGAGAAGTTTGCCGGCATCCGGCCGGCCGTAGGCTATCCTTCCCTGCCGGACCAGTCGGTCAATTTCGTGCTGTCGGAATGGTTGGGTTTTCCGGAAATCGGTATCCGGCTGACCGAAAACGGTGCCATGGTGCCGCATGCCTCGGTAAGCGGACTCATGCTGTCCCATCCCTCCGCACGCTACTTCGCCGTAGGGAAAATCGGGGAAGACCAGTTGGAAGATTATGCCCGGCGACGCGGCCTGCCCGTGGAAACGATGCGTAAATTCTTAGCCGCTAACTTTTAACCGTCAAAACAAAAATATGGTATTACGAATACTTCCCGTCTTATTGCTGACGTTGATATTGTCCGATGTCTACCTGTACTTCAAGTTCATGCGCGGACGCAGGCACCCTCTTTGGGCCTATTTTCTCTTTTTCCTGCCCAACGCATTGTTGCTGATTGCCGCCCTCATACTGACTTGGACGGAAAACCATACGCCGGAGAACATGACCCAAATGGTCATCTTCTTCAGTCTCTACATGCTCATCGCGCTGCCCAAGATGCTGTTCCTTATCGTGGATTTGACAGGAAAAAGCATCTGCCTGTTTTTCCCCCGTGCCAAAAAGGCATGCACGATGGTAAGTTCCGCCGCGTCTCTCCTTTTGTTCTGCATCATGGGAGCGGGGTTGAGTTTCGGACCTACCCTTTTGCAAGTCCGCCACACGGACTTCTCCTCGGCCGACCTTCCGCCTGCCTTCGACGGCTATCGCATCGTGCAGTTCAGCGACCTTCACCTCACAAGTTTCAGGAACCGGCCGGAAATGGTGGAGAAAGTCGTGGAACGCATCATGGAACAATGCCCCGACATGATCGTGTTTACCGGTGATTTGGTCAGCACGGAAGCAAACGAATTAGACAGGTTCGACGAGATACTTTCCCGCCTGCACGCACCGGACGGGGTGTATTCCATCTTAGGCAACCACGACTACCTGACATACGCCCGCTACCTTTCTCCCGAAGAGCAAGCCGCCCAACGGGAAAAGTTGAAGGAAAGGCAACGTGCCATGAACTGGGACCTGCTGCTGAACGAACACCGCATCATACATCAAGGCCGGGACAGCATCGTGCTCGTCGGCGTAGAGAACGACGGGAAACCGCCTTTTCCCGAACGCGGCGACCTGAAAAAAGCGTTGGACGGACTTCCCGGATATGGGGCGAACAATGATTCGACCCGTATCTTTAAAGTGTTGCTCAGCCATGACCCCACCCACTGGCGGCGCAAGGTATTGCCGCAAACCGACATCCAACTCACACTGTCGGGGCATACCCACGGCATGCAGTTCATGCTCTTCGGGTGGTCCCCCTCCGAATATTTTTATCCCGAGTGGAAATACATGTACCGCGAAGGCGAACGTGGATTATACGTCAGCCTGGGCATCGGCGGGGCACTCATTCCTTTCCGGTTCGGTGCATGGCCCGAAATTAACGTCATAACCTTGCACAATAAATAGGTATTCCTTAACTTTGTACAAATAAACTGTCAAAGAAAACAAGATGTTACTCTATCGAATCTACCAACTCTGTATCGCGCTGCCCGTCCTGTTGGTCTGCACCATGCTGACGGCCATCGTCACCATCATCGGTTCGTGGATAGGCAACGCTCATTTCTGGGGATATTATCCCGGGAAAATCTGGTCTATCATCATCTGCCGCGTGCTCTTCATCCCGGTTATCGTACGCGGCCATGAAAACGTGGACAAGAAAACCTCATACGTGTTTGTGGCCAACCATCAGGGGGCATTCGACATCTTTTTGATTTACGGCTTCTTGGGCCGCAATTTCAAATGGATGATGAAAAAATCATTGAGGAAAATCTTCTTGGTTGGAAAAGCATGCGAGAGCGCACGTCACATCTTCGTAGACAAGTCAGGACCGAAGAAAATCCAGGAGACTTACGCCAAAGCCCGTGAAATCCTAAAGGAAGGAACCTCTTTGGTCGTATTTCCCGAAGGCGCCCGCTCGTTCACCGGACACATGGGAGTGTTCAAGAAAGGAGCATTCCAATTGGCGGACGAACTGCAACTTCCCGTGGTTCCCGTAACCATCGACGGATCATTCGACATTCTTCCACGTACGAAAGGTTTCGGTTTCGTTAAGCGCAACAAACTGACTCTCACCATCCACCACCCCATCCTACCCAAGGGAAAGGGACCGGAAAATATCAAAGAAACGATGGAGGAAGCATACCAAGCCGTCATGGCAGGCCTTCCGCCCGAACGGCAAGGCTTTATTAAGAATGAAGACCAGTAAATCCTTTTTTCAAACACATACGGCTCGCCCTAACAGGCGAGCCGTAATCCTATCCGGACAAAAGATTTATTTTAAAGAATCAGTACCCGAAAAATCCGGTAACACAGCCAAAGAGTCTTCCGGCAAGACATCGTCATAACCATACCCCATTTGCTCCATATTCTCTTTCGCAGCCTTGATATAGTTCTTCACATACACATCGTTCTTAAAATAAGGAGTAGCTTTGGCCATGATCTCTTCTATTTGAGGAGTCATCACCGGATAAGGATAACTGCTTGTCAGAATCATAAAAACGCCTGCTCCTAAGACATTATCGAAATTGGACGTAATGAAATTGGTAATCAAACGGTCGTTCTGCAATGCCAAACGGTTGGCCTCGTCATTCAAACGCACCATAATGACATCCTCATCCACCCCATCCATAATCATTTGGCTTTCCTTATGCGGCAATTCTGCAATCTGATTGTCCAACCGCGTCTTGCGACGTATAAAACTATATAAGGTATCGTTCAGGGCACTTCCTGTCACGTATTGGCGTGCCGTACTGATGTGTATGGACAGTTCTTCCGGTCCAAGGACAAACGGCATCAGGCATTCATCATCTATAAAAAGGCTGACCATCATGACAGAATCCAATGCACCGATAAAATTAAACTTCCCATGCACCACGTCGCTAGAGTCAATGTCCACCAAATCATTATCCTTATAGGCTTTCAAATACAGCTTTTTCCCATCCATGGTCTGTATCGTAGAGTTTCCTTCCACCATGTATTCTGTCTGGTGGCAAGAAGACAACACCATAAGGCTCACCAATATCCATAAAAAATTTTTCATTCTTCTTATATTATTCCGGACTTATAGGGGTACAAAGATAAGGGCTTGTCACCAGAGGATAAAGCGTTTTATCACTATTTAAGCTTGTCTTTCCCGTTTTAAAATTTATTGTTGTTGTTTCGTGGCTCTTCCTTCTCCAATTCGGCCGGAATACGAAAAGCGGTATACAATTCCAACACGCAAGCGACTGCCAGGCATACCACCCATTCCTGTCTGCGGGCAAAACCGAAATCAAAAATACGCATAGCCATAAAAAAGGCTGTACAAACCAGCAAAAGCGCACCGATGACTTGTTGCCCCCGCAACCGGCGGATAACGAGATTATCCCCTTCGTACCCGGCACACAACTGCATGGCCGCAAAAGCGCAAGCCCCTACTGCGTAAAAATAAAAAGCATAAAGCCACCCGGTAAAAAAAGTAGCCGCACCAATCAACAACAGCACAGCCCCGGCTATGAATACTATGTTTTGAATCTTATTCAGCTTCTTCATTCGTAGTCTTTTCTTGTATGACAAAAATATCTTCGTCGTCCGTTTTCATGTAATACCGCTCACGTGCAATCTCGATTAACACGTCAGGGTCGGTGTTCATTTCCTCCAAATAACGCGTGTCATGCTCGTACATCTCCGTGTACTTCCGGATTTCAGAGCGCAATTCAGCCAACTCAGCCTTATGGCGATAGCGGCTCCACAAACTGTTTTCGTCTACCACTCCCATCAACAAGACGAAAAGCCCGATGACAAAACCATATTTGTGCCGACGAAAGATATTCCAAAAAGTATGAAGCTTACCCATAACTTGACTTGTTTATAGGGGCAAAGATACGACAAAATCAACGAAAACGGAGGTTACGCCCGTTTTTTTTGCTAAATTTGCTTTGCGAATAACTAATTCATCAATCCATCATGGGAGAATACATCGTATCGGCACGAAAATACCGCCCCTCGGCATTCGATGCCGTGGTGGGACAGGAGGCGCTCACCACGACTCTGAAAAACGCCATTGCAGCCGGTAAACTGGCACATGCTTACCTGTTCTGCGGACCACGCGGAGTGGGAAAAACGACTTGTGCCCGCATCTTTGCCAAAACCATCAACTGCCTGCACCCGTCCGGCAACGGGGAGGCTTGCGATGAATGCGAATCATGCAAGGCTTTCAACGAACAGCGTTCACTCAACATCCACGAACTGGACGCGGCCTCAAACAACTCGGTGGAGGAAATACGTGCCTTAATAGAAAAAGTGCGTATCCCGCCGCAGGTGGGACGCTATAAGGTGTTCATCATCGACGAGGTACACATGCTGTCCACGGCCGCATTCAATGCTTTTCTCAAGACGTTGGAAGAGCCTCCTTCGTATGTTATCTTTATCCTGGCCACTACGGAAAAGCATAAAATCCTGCCCACCATATTGAGCCGTTGCCAAGTGTACGACTTCAACCGCATGAGCGTGCAGGCCATTGTCAACCACCTGAAGTTCGTGGCAGACAAAGAGGGATATGCATACGAGCCGGAGGCACTGAACATCATTGCCCAAAAGGCAGACGGCGGCATGCGTGACGCACTTTCTATCTTCGACCAGACGGTAAGCTTCACGGGAGGAAACCTGACGTATAAAAAGGTAATAGAAAACCTGAACGTATTGGACTATGAATACTACTTCCGCCTGACGGACCATTTCCTGAAAAACGAGGCAGCGCAGTGCATGTTGGTCTTCAACGAGATTTTAGAGAAAGGTTTTGAAGGCAGCCATTTCATTACAGGATTGGCATCCCACCTGCGCGACCTATTGGTCAGCCACGATGCTGTGACACTCCCCTTGTTGGAAGTAAGCGACAGCATCAGGGCACGTTATCAGGAACAGTCGCAACGGTGCACGCCCAAATTCCTCTACCGTGCCATCAAGTTGTGCAGCGACTGCGACTTGAACTACCGGGCTAGCAAAAACAAACGGTTGTTAGTGGAAATCACCTTGATACAACTGTCGCAACTGACCTTGGAAGATGACAGCGCCGGCTCGGGGCGTAGCCCTGAGAAGTCATTAAAACCCCTATTCGCCCAACCTGCCGGAACGGTACAACCGACTACCACTCCGGTCAATCCGCAGAAGCCCCAGGCTCCCGTGGAAAAGGTTGCCTCTGCCGTTCAGGACAGAACGGAATCGTATGAAACGCGCAAATCTCCGCTTCCGGACACCGAAACCACGGAACGCAGGCCTCCCAAAGTCAAACTCGGCTCTTTCGGCCCATCCATCAGCCGACTTAAACAAGAAATAGGAAATCCCGCCGACACTTCCCAACCAACAGCAAATCAGGTTACAACGCCTGCAGCAGCACAGGCACTGAAAGAAGAAGAAAATTATCCTGTCACAGGAGACAACATACGTTTCTGTTGGAATGAGTTCATCAACCTTCTGCCACAAGAAGAAACAGCCATCGCACAACGCATGAAAGTCATCCAACCCAAGCTATTGAAGGATGCCACGTTTGAAGTATTGGTGGACAACGAACAGGTGAAATTCTACATGGAACAAATCGCCCGGCGTATAGAAACCCACATGCGCAAGCAACTCCATAACCGGAACATCACCATGACCGTACGTATTGCCGAGCCAACAGAGGTTACTCGCATCACTAGCAAACCCCAACAATACCAGGCAATGAGCAAACGGAATCCGGCGTTGCAAAAACTAAAAGAAACATTCGGATTGGAATTGGCGTAACCTCTCATCCGAACGTTTCTTCATTTTTCCCTTATTTCAAATCATGATTCATCATGCGGAACTCTGCCATCTGCTCGAACTTCGTACCCTTGCGGCCGTAGTTGGCATACGGATAGATGGAAATGCCCCCGCGCGGAGTAAAGATGCCGGTGACTTCGATATATTTCGGATCCATCAGACGAATGAGATCCTTCATGATCTTGTTCACGCAATCTTCATGAAAATCGCCATGGTTGCGAAAGCTGAACAAATATAGTTTCAGACTCTTGCTTTCCACCATACGGCGGTCGGGAATATAACTGATACGGATTTCGGCAAAATCAGGCTGTCCCGTAATGGGGCACAGACTCGTGAACTCCGGGCAGTTGAAACGTACCCAATAATCATTGCCGGGATGCTTGTTTTCAAAAGCTTCCAATACCTCAGGAGCATAATCTTGACGATACTCCGTCTTTTTGCCCAACGATTGCAATCCTTCTTTTTCTCTTTCGCTACTCATGGTTCTATATTTTCCTCTACATGCAACTTACATTCTTTCTCTGCCAAATATTTATGCAGGCCTTCATTACGCAACTTACAAGCCGGACAATGGCCGCAACCGTCGCCCTGCACGCCGTTGTAGCAGGTCAGCGTGTCGTGGCGCACCAAGTCGAGCACGCCCAGTTCGTCGGCCAAAGCCCAGGTCTGGCATTTGTCGATCCACATCAACGGCGTATGCAAGACGAATTGCTCGTCCATGGCCAGATTCAAGGTCACATTCAGACTTTTAATAAACGCGTCCCGACAATCGGGATAACCGCTGAAGTCCGTCTGCGACACACCGGTCACAATATGGTTGACGCCCCGTTCACGGGCATACACGGCAGCAATGCTGATGAAGAACAAATTTCGCCCGGGAACAAACGTGTTCGGACAGCTTCCTTCCGGCTTTTCCTCATCCATCTGCATGGTGGAATCAGTCAACGAGTTCCTCCCCAATGAACCGACGAAAGAAACATCCATACAGTCCCAGTCCACACCGGCCCGTGAAGCTATGGCCTTGGCCAACTCCACTTCCTTCACATGCTTCTGCCCGTACACAAAACTCAAGGCCACGACTTTCTTGAAATGTTTTTTGGCCCAAAACAAACAGGTGGTGGAATCCTGGCCGCCACTGAACACCACCAAGGCGGTTTCCTTATTCATGGTCATAATTGAGACACCTTTAATATATTATAAGAAATGTTCTTGTCGTACACATCCACGCCTTCCACACGTTTCACCCAACGCACCACGCGAATCGTGACGGGAAGTATGATGACCTCATAAAGCGTCTTCAGCAAAATCTGCCAGAACATCATGAGCAACAGATTATCCCAAGGCACAAGACCGCCCAAAGCTATCGGGAAAAAAATCAGCGAATCGGCCGTTTCTCCCGCCACAGAGGACAGGACGGCGCGCAGCGAAAAGCGACGCCCCCCGGAAGCCACCTTCATCACGCTCATGACGTACGCATTAAGGAAGGAGCCGGAAAGGAAAGCCAGAAACGAAGCGGCCGCCACACGGGGAGCCAGACCGAACAGGTTGTGAAAGCCTTCCTCGTTGTTCCAATACGGCGCACCGGGAATGAGGTCGGCCACATAACCGAAGAAGACAAACAGGAAGTTCATCAGGAACCCAGTCCATATCAAGAATTTGGCCTTGTTGAACCCCCAAACCTCGACGATGCAGTCGTTCACGATATAAGAAATGGGAAAGACCAAAATCCCGGCCGTAATATTAAACGGACCGAACATGATTTGCTTCGTGGCCAAAAGATTGGCCGAAATGAGACACACACAAAACAGTATCCCCATCAGCATGAAGGATACACTGACTGTTTTTTCTTTCATATAATCTTGTTTTTTAAGAGGTTACCAAGCACTCATCGCGTATTCTATCCGGAACGCGGGAACAAAGATACGATAAAGGCGGGAGAGAACAAAAAGAACCTATAAAAAAAGTTTATCAGGTGGAAAAAGAAAAAAGAATTCGTACCTTTACCTATTATTTATAATTTTTTACGGAAAAAATGAAAAAACAAATTTTAAGCCTATTTCTGGCCACATACTGCGGAATGGCCTTTGCACAAACGAATTATAAAGTAACATTCACCACAGACCAGACTGACATCACCAACGTGTACCTGTGCTCGAAAGAGGATGGCACCGTCCTGGACAGCGCAACCTGCCAAGACGGCAAAGCCTCATTCGACGGGAAAACCAACCTCCCCAAAATTGCAGCCATCAGCATAGACCAACAAGCCAAGAAGCCGGTAACTTTACTGATATTGGACGATACGCCGGCCACCATTGTACAAACTTCCGGCTCAACGGACATCAACGGATCCCCATTGAACCGTAAATACTCCGAAATAAAGGAAAAGGCCAGAACGTATGACAACCAAATGAAAAAACTGCAAATAGAAGCACGGGATATCGCACAAAGCCACAATGGCAACCTGCCGGACGCTGACGCCGACCGGCTGCAACAAGCTTTTGATGAAGCCGTACAAGGGCAAGCCGAAAGCATCCGGCAAGCCTTGGAGGAAAACAAAGACAATTTGATTCCGGCCCTCCTCATCTCTGTCTACGGAGACCGGCTTGAAGACCAATACGTAGGAAATTATCTGGAAACGTACGCCTACAAAGACAACGGATGCCTCAATGAAGTAAACCAATACATGGCAGCCCTGAAACGTAAAGCCATCGGTAGCATGTTCACGGATTTTACCATGGATGACATGGAAGGCACGCCCCACAAGCTGTCCGACTACGTAGGTAAAGGGAACTATGTCTTGGTAGATTTTTGGGCCAGTTGGTGCGGCCCATGCCGTGCGGAAATGCCGAACGTAAAGAAAGCCTACGAACAATTCCACCCGAAAGGATTTGAAATCGTAGGCATCTCGTTCGATGCACAAAAAGGCGCATGGGAAAAAGGCACGAAAGATTTGGGCATCACTTGGCCACAAATGTCCGACTTAAAAGCTTGGAACTGCGAGGCAGGCAAACTATACGGTATACGAGGCATCCCGGCCACCATACTTTTCGGCCCAGACGGCAAAATCGTGGCCACGGACCTGCGCGGAGAAGAACTCCAGAAAAAACTGGAAGAGATTTACCAATAACCCGCAAACAGAACGTTCCTACGTTCCCATTCACGGAAGATGGCATCTCCGGATATTCCGGAAACGCCATCTTTCGCTTTATTATCCCGCTAAATTATGCTCTTGCCCAAACCTTAAAAACTAAAGTCTATACCCAGACCAAACACTTTGTTGGTACGGGTGAAAGAGTCACTACCCTTCAACGCCCCTGTCGCCACCAAAGCGTCGGCCACAGGCTGTCCGGCCGCCATGGCCACCGTATTGCTAATGCCATTATAGTCGTTCGTCGTACGGTTGTAGTCCTTATAGAAAGTTTGGAAATAAGCCACGTTCACTTTGATATGCTTTGTGGCTTGTATGCCGAAGCCCACCCCCATAGAGTTGGAGCTGACATTAAAACTCATGTCCTTCATATAAGCATCCGTCAGTCCGTAATGTGTGTTCTGCCATCCGGCACTGAACTGCAACCTGTCGCAAATGTCGTATTCCACCCCGGCCAGGATTTCCCTTGAACCGCTTTCAAGAAGTTTTTGGGAGTCGCCTTCCTGCGAAGCCTGTTTGTCGAAATAATGATGGTAACCTGCCATCACACGCAACGATGGCAGGATTTCGTATTGCGCACCAAGGGTCAACAGTGCCGGAATGTCTTCCTTCACAGTCCGCCCGTCGCGGAACTTGTCCAACATGGCCAAGCGTTCAGCCGACTCACTGTTGGCCGCACGGTTGTCCAAACGAATTTTCGTCTTAAACTCATACTTGGCGCCAAAGTTGAACTTGCCTATTTTATAGTCCAAGCCGATAATGGGCGTAAAGCCCCACCCCGTCTGGTCGCAGTTAAGCGTCACGTCTTCTGTAGCTACCGCCAAAGTACCCATTTGTTTGGCAGCCGCACCGGCCTTTTGGGCCAATTCGGCATACTGTTGCGCCAAATCCTGATTTCCGGCAGCGGCAGCCTGTTCGGCAGCCGCCGTCAGTTGGCCGGCTTTTTCTAAATAAGAAGCCATTTGGCTTGAAAACAAAACCGGAGCACTCACCATTCCACCATCGGCCGGATTATTCACCGATATGTTCTTCACATAACCGTAGTAGTTCGTCGTGGCATACACCAAACGTCCACCCACGAAAGCCGACAGGTTGTCCGTCACCTTATAGGCCGCACCGATTTGAAACCCATAATAATATTGGCGTCCGCGCATGTAGCTGTCCATGGAATAGCTATTGATGCCCATATCTTTCCCCAATAAAGGCAGCAACGCTGCCTGACTCTCAAAAGAGCCTAAACCGTCCTCGAAGGCGCACTTTCCACCTCCACCGCCAATGGCGAAATTGAAAGAATACGACCAACGGCCACGATTGTAAGCCGCCTGCAAAGAAGGAACAACCGGAGCTTTGGCATCTCCTTTGAACAGTTTGGAAGATTCTCCACGATTGCCTGCACCGTATGCAAAAGGCCCAAACACAGAAGTAACCTCACGCGTTTGGTAGGCACTTTGGAAGTTCAAGGACAGGTGTAACCCATCCGGCAAGAAAGCTACACCCGCCGGATTACTATACACCCCGTCAATGCCAATGGCACCGTCTCGCGCGGGATTACGCAAGAACGTCACATTCTGATTCGTGTTCGTAAGTAGCCCTCCGGCAAAAGTTAAACTTGAAACCATCAAGCCAAAGGAAGCCACAAGAGTTTTTTTCTTCATACCTATGAATATTTCTAAAAATCGGGCGCAAAATTAACGATTAAAACTTATATTCACAAAGAAATCCCTTGTTTTATTCTATTCCCAATCGTTACAAATACAACAAATACAGATTAAGGATTCCATTTCACGACAACGCACCTCCATTTAACGCCCACACAAAAAGCTTCCTTTGATTTTCCATTCTACCGGAATACCTCCAACGCTCTCCTATAATTCACACAGAATATTTGTATATCAACAAAATAAACATATATAAGCAAACTTTTTTCTACCATTTTCGCTCCCCCTTTCCTATTCCGTTTTTTATACTTATATTTGTTGTGGCCTTTCGACATACTTGCTTCGATGAGAATTAAACCTACTTAAAAATGACGGATATGAAAAAAACGCTATTTTTATGGTTGGCATTGGGAGCCACCGTGACTGCTTTTGCCCAATCCCCCAATGGCATCACCAAAACCTCGGCCGTACAAACGGGACAGACGAAAAACAAGGGAGAATCAATCATCTATAAAAGAAACACCCTACATACGACAGGAAAAATGGTAGAAACGGGACGCAAGGCACCGGACTTCCACCTGACACAGCCTGACCTGCAAGACGTAAAACTCTCTGACTTCAAAGGTAAGAAAGTCATTCTGAACGTATTCCCCAGTTTAGACACCCCCACTTGTGCCGTTTCCGTACGTGAATTCAACGAAAAGGCATCGGGACTGGAAAACACGGTCGTGCTCTGCATATCCATGGATTTGCCTTTCGCACAATCACGGTTCTGCACCACCGAAGGACTTACCCGCGTCATACCGCTTTCGGCCTTCCGAAGCCAGGATTTTACCAAAAACTACGGTTTGCAGATTGCAGACGGCCCCATGAAAGGCTTGTTGGCCCGGGCGGTGATCGTGGTGGACGAAAAAGGAATCGTACGGCACACCCAACTGGTCAAAGAGATTTCGCAGGAACCGGACTATGAAGCGGCATTGGAAAGCGCCGCAACGGCAACTACGGAGTGAGGACGCAGGCGCATACCCGCCTTCTGCCGCAAACTCCAAAAGGAAAAGGCTTATGGAGCAGATTTTATCCGCTGTCATCCCTCTTTTGACGGAAGTTTTTTCGTATCTTTGCCGCTTTAAGAATCATCATAAAAAACAAACGATATATGTTCGACAATTTGAGTGAAAGACTAGAACGGTCTTTTAAAATCCTGAAAGGTGAAGGCAAAATCACCGAAATCAACGTGGCTGAAACCTTGAAAGACGTGCGCCGCGCATTGCTCGATGCCGACGTGAACTACAAGGTGGCCAAGACTTTTACCGACACGGTAAAGCAAAAGGCATTGGGGCAGAACGTGCTGACAGCCGTGAAGCCAAGCCAGTTGATGGTAAAAATCGTACACGACGAACTGGCAACCCTGATGGGAGGCGAAACGGCTGAACTGAACCTGCAAGGCCATCCGTCCGTCATCCTGATGGCGGGTCTGAACGGTGCCGGCAAAACGACCTTGTCCGGAAAACTGGCTCTGATGCTGAAAAGCAAGAAACGTAAGAATCCTTTATTGGCGGCTTGCGACATCTATCGTCCGGCGGCCATCGAACAGTTGAAAGTGTTGGGCGAACAAATCGGCATCCCCGTATATAGCGAACCGGACAACAAGGATGCCGTGCAGATTGCACAGAACGCTGTGAAAGAAGCCAAGGCCAAAGGTTACGACGTGGTCATCGTCGATACGGCCGGACGCCTGGCGGTGGACGAACAGATGATGCAGGAAATCGCCGCCATCAAGCACGGTATCAACCCCGACGAGACGCTCTTCGTGGTAGATGCCATGACCGGACAGGATGCCGTGAACACAGCCAAGGAATTCAACGACCGTCTGGACTTCGACGGCGTGGTGCTCACCAAATTGGACGGCGACACCCGGGGCGGGGCGGCCTTGTCTATCCGTACGGTAGTGAACAAGCCCATCAAATTCGTCGGCACGGGAGAGAAAATGGAAGCCATCGACCAGTTCCATCCTTCGCGTATGGCCGACCGTATCCTGGGCATGGGAGACATCGTGTCGCTCGTGGAAAAGGCTCAGGAACAATACGACGAGGAAGAAGCACGCCGCCTGCAAAAGAAAATCGCCAAGAACCAGTTCGACTTCAACGATTTCATGTCGCAAATCCAGCAAATCAAGAAGATGGGTAACCTGAAAGACTTGGCTAGCATGATTCCCGGCGTGGGCAAGGCGCTCAAAGACGTGGAAATCGACGACAATGCCTTCAAGAGCATCGAAGCCATCATCCAGAGCATGACTCCGCGTGAACGTACCAATCCGGAAATCCTGAACACCAGCCGCCGCCAACGCATCGCGAAAGGTTCGGGCACCAACATACAGGAAGTGAACCGCCTCATCAAGCAGTTCGACCAGACGCGCAAAATGATGAAAATGGTGACGGGCAGCAAAATGGGCAAGATGATGGCCAACATGCCCAAGATTCCGGGTATGCCTAAAATGCCTAAACTATAATCGTAAACCAAAAGAGGAATAACCATGCAACTGATTGACGGAAAGGCCACCGCCGCACAAATCAAGGCGGAAATTGCCGAAGAGGTAAAACAAATCGTAGAAACCGGAGGGAAACGCCCGCATTTGGCTGCCATCCTCGTGGGACATGACGGAGGCAGCGAGACTTACGTGCGCAACAAGGTTTTGGCTTGCGAAGCCTGCGGTTTTAAATCGACCCTGCTCCGCTTCGAGGATACTATCAGCGAAGAGGAACTTCTGGCCGAAGTGGACAAGCTCAACAAAGACGAGGACGTGGACGGATTCATCGTGCAACTGCCCCTCCCCCGCCATATCTCCGAACAGAAAGTCATCGAATCCATCGACTTCCGCAAGGATGTGGACGGTTTCCATCCCATCAACGTGGGAAGAATGGCCATCGGGCTTCCTTGTTACATCTCAGCCACCCCGAAAGGCATCCTGGAACTGCTCCGGCGTTACCATGTCGAGACGAGCGGCAAGAAATGTGTCATCCTGGGCCGCAGCAACATCGTAGGCAAACCAATGGCACAGCTTATGATGCAAAAGCAGTATGGCGATGCCACGGTGACCGTATGCCACAGCCGGAGCCGCGACTTGAAGAAAGAATGCCGTGAGGCGGACATTATCATAGCCGCTATCGGCCAACCTGATTTCGTCACGGCCGACATGGTGAAAGAGGGAGCCACGGTCATCGACGTGGGCACGACACGCGTCCCCGACGCTATGAAGAAAAGCGGATTCCGCCTCAATGGCGATGTGAAATTCGACGAAGTAGCCCCCAAATGTGCTTACATCACCCCCGTACCCGGCGGAGTCGGCCCGATGACCATCTGCATGCTGATGAAAAATACACTGTCAGCGGGCAAAAAGGAATTCTATCGTTAATAGGGTATTGAACAGACATAAGGTGTACCGCCTGCTTGACGGTACACCTTATTATATATAAGCCTTCGCGGACTTCAAGGCTGTGGCTCAAAAAAGTTTTAGTAAAAATCCGACGAAACATTTGCAGTTTCAAATAAAATGCGTACCTTTGCATCGCTTTAGGAAAGGAACATGATACTTTTCATACAAGCACACCAAAATGGTGACTATAGTTCAGTCGGTTAGAGCGTCAGATTGTGGTTCTGAATGTCGTGGGTTCGAATCCCACTAGTCACCCAAAGAAGTCCTTGATAATCGCAAGATTATTGAGGATTTTTCTTTTTGTAGACAGACGGAGAGAATACAAAGAGAGGACTTGAAAGAGTACTGTATCTATGATTGTTGGTCTATTGTTGTTCCCAAAAACATTAGAATAACATGCTGACATTCAAAGCTGAAATATTAAAGAACAAACAAAAGGCAGATGGTACTTACAATGTAAAGATAAGAATGACCCATAATAGGGAAGTAAAAAGACTCTCAACCAATATCTTTGTAAGACCCAATGACCTTACCAAATCACTCAAACTTAAAAATCCCGTATTTATAAAAGAAGCAGATGCTTTGGTCAGGCAGTATCAAGAAATATGCTCCACTCTTCCATTGGAAGCATCAACATATAGTATTGATGAAATACTGGAGTATATCAAAACAGAGCAAAATAGAAAGAAGAGTATTGACTTTATTCTGTTTTGTAAAGAATGGTTGGACAGGACAGAAATAAAAGGTAAAAAGAACTATAAGACGGCTCTCAATACTTTTATTACTTATATTGGAAAAGACTGCTTGCCCACCAATCAGATAACCAAAGACCTTCTAAAAGGCTTCTTGGAATATCTCTTGAAGAGAAGAGCGGAAAAAATTGCAGAACTTCAAAAGAAAGGTAAAAGAATACCTTCCAATAGAACCATATCACTCTATTTGGGTAGCATAAGGCATCTGTTCAATGAAGCCAAGAAAAGATATAATGACTATGACAGAGGCATTATACTTATCTCTAACTCTCCTTTTGAAAACTTTGAGATTCCTAAACAAGAAGCAACAAGGAAAAGAGCATTGTCACCTGAAACAATAAGAAAGATTTGGGAATTACCTTATATCCTTAATACCACCAATGGCAAAGAAAGGATATGTCCATATAATCTTGCAAAAGATTGTTTCATCTTGTCTTTCTGTTTGATAGGTATAAACTCGGTAGATTTATACAATTGTTCCGAATTGAAAGATAATATTATCACATATTATAGAACCAAGACAAAGGACAGAAGATTGGATAAAGCTAAAATGCAAGTACATATACCTTCAATAATTATGCCTCTTATGCAGAAATACAAAGATTTCACAGGGAATAGAATTTTCAACTTCTATCACCAATATTCTACTGCAAATAACTTCAACAGAGCTATTAATATGGGTCTTAAAGAGATTGGCAGGATTCTAAAAATAGATGATTTGGAGTTCTATGCAGGCAGGCATTCTTGGGCTACATTAGCTGTCAATAAGGTAGGCATAGACAAATACACAGTCCATGCAGCCCTCAACCACATTGATGAAGCCATGAAGGTGACAGACATCTATATTGAGAGGGATTTTGAGGTGGAGAATGAAGCCAACAGAAAGGTGTTGGAATATGTGTTTGGATAGTTTTTGATTCAGAAGAATAGGAAGTTTCTTTGGTACGACCAAGGATTCTTCCTATTTTTGCGCACTAAGTATCAATATATATAATATATAAATTAGTGAGAAATGGATGTAGATGTGAATGATTTGTATTTGCCAACAGAAGAAATTAAAGGAAGTATTTCACTTACTCCATCTGAAAATGGAAATGGCGAAGATTCATATTACCTACCTACTGATGAAGAGGCAAAAGAAGCTGAAACCATTTTTTCATTTGGGAATGCATTAGAAGATTACTCACAAGATGAAAAAGATGATTTTTCTTATTTACCTACGGAAGAGGAAGCTGCTCAAAGTGAAACCATATTCTCTTTAGGGAGCTTTAAAGAATGTGTCAATTCATCAGTCAATGAGGAATCAACTTATCAAGAAGAGCATAAGAAAGAAATTATAAAATGTCCATCCAATGCTACTTGTTTATCAGATTGTATGGAGTTGCTTCCTGCGGGTATTATAGAATGTTTTGTACCTCAAATAGGTGCAATAGAAATAGAGTTGAAAGCCCGAAGGAATTCAATCATAGTCCTTACATCTACAAAGGATGTGGATAAGTATCTTTGTGATGAATATTACATCATAGGCTATACATCTTATGGTGACAATATTTCATTATCTGAACAGATTATAAGATATATCAATAAGGTTTCCTATATAAAGATACTGCTCTTTCATCAAGACCTACCTCTTCTTGCTGATATATTGGGAACTTTTGAGGGTTACTTCTTTATGGTTGAAAGTATGGACATATTACTTTATGAGAATAGCTATAAAGATACAGTAGAAAATATTTTTGATTATTACCTTATGTGTCATAAAGACAAAAGATGCTTTTTCACAAGTGATTCAACCATCTTTTATGCTCCACAATTAGCCAATGAACCAAGAACTATAATCAAATGGAATAAATACGAAGCAAGAAACTTGCAAGTTCATGAATACAAAAACATTGTTGGAGGTTTGGTCAAAATGATATATAATTTTCCTGCTTGTGACAAAGTTATTGTTGTATATACCTCTGTCCAACAAGCAAGACTTGTGATATTGAATTTGCCTGTGGAAACACAGGAAGAATGTGGCATTGTCTGTTCCTCCCACAATGAAAGACTTGCAGGGGATTATTACAATAGCATGGAGAGGAATATGGTTACAACTGACAAAAGAATCACATTTTGGTGTATTAACCATCATTACCCCAAACTTACAGAGAAGTACCACCTTGTAACAGTTTCAGATGCAGAAAGAGGGAATACAATATTGTCTCTTCAAAACATTTTGCTTATCCAACAGATAGTAATAAATCCTATGCAAAACATTCTGAGTAACAACATCATTTACAATAGGACGGAATATTATGCTATATGGGAAGAAGATTATAAGACCTTGCTTCAAAGAGCAAACAAGATTATCCAACTGACAGATGCTGCAGATTTACTCAGTGCAGATGATTCCACTTTAGGGAATATTTTTGATTTGGCAAAAACTGTTATAAAAGAAAGGGCAAAAGGCAAGATAACAGGCAGGTTTGCCCCATTTCCTCTTTTGAGGAAAGATATTCATGAAAAAATACAAGTTTCCTACATGAGTTTGGCTTCAATGAAATTCAGGACAAATCTTATTTATCAGTTCTATAGCAGTCATGGCTCATTAACTGAAAAGCTGAAAGAAATATGCTGTTCACTTTGCTATCATACAGATGATTTAGAAACAGACATAACAAACAGACAAAAGGAAATAGAAAAAGAAGAGAGAAAATTACAAAAGAAATACAAGCAGGATGAAAGGTTTTCTTGTCTCGAAGAGATAGAAAAGATGTGCGAATCAGGCAAATTGACATTACAGCTGCTCAACCAAAGAAGTAAACATGGAAATAATATCCAAAGAAAGACCTATAAGGAAATGGCATTGCTATATAACTATATGGAACCCAAAGAACTTATAAGCCTAATGAAGGAATTGAAATCTGACAACTCCATAACATTCAAAAATCTTAATAATGCCATTATGTTTTGGGCTTTGGCAGATGACCATCCATTCAAAGAAGCCATAAAGCATTCATTTCCCATAGGACTAAAATTCACGAATCAAGAAATAGTGGATTTATTAGTACCTATTGTACAATATCATTTGCACAAAGATTGGACTAATAAACCCCGTAAGGTTATCAGCTTCTTCAAAAGTCTGGTGAATGCTATCAGACCAAGAACCTATTATATTACCCTTCAAGACCATAGATTTATTGGTCATAAAGATAGAATACCTAAGAATGACAATAATTTATTAAAGTATTTTATATGTTAAATGTCTAATTTTCAGAAAAACACATGTGGTAAAATTTGCATATTTCAAATTTTCTTCTTATCTTTATATGCGGAAAGAGGTAGGGAAAATTACCCCCATACTAATCACCTACCTATTTTATTCCTTATTATTTATAGTAGGTAGTTAGTATCAGGGTATTTTTCCCCTTTTCATATAAACAAAAGAGAAATGAAACAAACAGAAAACTATGCAATAAAGGTCTATTCAAGAATCCCCAATGATGCCATCATGCACTTCAAGTTGAAAGATTTGTATTTGTTGGCTGGCTTATACAACAGTGCCCATTATAGTAATACAAGTGATGTCTGCACCACAAATATAACTATTAAGCAGTTGTCTAATTTGACAGGAGTATCACAAGGATATATAGGAGAATATTTTCTGCCCAAATTCAGAGAAGAAGATTTTGGGGAATGTAAAACTCACCAAGTGGAAGAAACAATCAAAAGGAATGAATTCAAGTTGCCATATCCAAATGAAAATTATAGGGTAATATGGAAGCATATCTTTTCAGACAATTCACTGACACCTGAAGAAAAGGGCTTCCTTATAGGCTTGTATTGCCTATGTGTAAATAATACTTTCAGATATGACTTGAAGGACATAGAGATAGCCAAAAAGTTAGGAATGGATGCCAAGACTTACAGAAAATATAGAAATGCACTTATTGACAAAAAAGTAATTTGGACTTCTTATGATGCTCCTATGTTTTTTACTTATGCAGAACATTTGAGTGCAAAAGTGTTGATGTATCCTCATCTTGGGTACAAAACTTGGATTGATTTAGTGGAAGAGTTCAATCCTACTGAAGATGAAATAAATGACTATCTTCTTATGGTGGAAGAGGTGGCATAATCCCATGTCTGACCGAGTGTTTAATCCCCTGTTTTCACTATTGAGAGCAGGGGATTATTGCATTTGTGCATCAAGTAATGTATAGCTGTTTTTACTGAATCAGCCACATTACAATGTCATATAAATCAAGTGCAAAGTGGCATATATTTGTCCAACTCATGTCTTGACATCTATACATCAGCATCTTACTTTTTACTTTAAATGAAGTTATTCTCATAAGGCTTTTATTTTAGAATAGTCAAGCCAATAAGTTTTTGGGGAAATTTTTCTGATATTTTTTGTAACTTTCTTATCTTTAAGAGCATCAGTTACACCATCCTGATACCCTCCCCATCACTCAGGGTGGGGATAGTCCCCTCCCACAACAATTAAAATCATAAATTAT
>ENA-OURZ01000049-OURZ01000049.1-human-gut-metagenome-genome-assembly--contig:-NODE-49-length-149331-cov-17.764805_pt1 | contig 149331 bp, 137 predicted proteins | sample MGYA00242073_ERZ509195 | MGnify/ENA primary metagenome ERZ509195 (study PRJEB26280, sample SAMEA2338837) | human gut metagenome | biome: human gut; feature: human-associated habitat; material... | reverse complement strand
TTTGTTGCTCAGGTACTTATAAAATAAGTTAAACTAAAATGCTGCGGAATTTAGGTAAATAAATATATAAGATGAAACGACTGGTCTATACCCTATTTGGAGCTTTGTTTATCCTTTATTATATATGTTACCAAGGAGTGTTGTCGCATGTGCTTTACTATCACGAACAACATCATCTTTTCCTTTTTTCTAAATCTTATTTTCTGCAATGTGTTCAATCTGAGGGTTGGCTAAACTATATCACTAACTTTATTATTCAATTTTTCTATTATCCTATTTTAGGAAGTACTATTTTGGCATTCTTGTTGGCATCAGTCTATTGGTTGACAAATAGCATTATAAAAATAATAACCGGAAAGAATGATCTGTTGCAATTGTCCATTATTCCTTCCCTTATTCTTTTTTTCTATACAATGGAAGCGAATCATTCTCTTTCTATATTGCCAGGAAGTCTGCTATGCCTGTTGATGCTCTATTTGCTTCTTTTGTTTATTCAACGTTACCGAAACGTATTTCCCCTCTTTCGTCTGCCTGGCATATCAAATAAAAAAATACGTATTTTATTAACTTCTCTTTTTTTACTAGGATATACAGGATATGGTTTTCACTATTTTTTTTATAACTACAATAGGAATGAGCGTATAATGTTAAAAGCCGAACAGTTTGTAAAAAGCAAAGACTGGAGAAGTGTGCTGGAGTATACAAAAAAATATTTAGATACCGGACGTTATAATCAGCTCATTTCTTATTTTCATCATTTGGCACTTTATCATACAGGACAGCTTCCTTATCATTTATTGGATTATCCACAAAAACAGGGAGTCAAGGGACTTTACTTCCCGTGGAACAGTGACAGTCGTGAGAGTGAATACGGACATATTCTTTATGAAGAACTTGGGTATATCAATGAGGCACAACGCTGGGAGTTTGAGTCAATGGTAGTATGGGGAGAAACAGCACCTCACCTTATAAATTTGGCACAATATAACATTGTAAACCACCGCCCGTTAGTGGCACAACGCTTTATTAATAAGCTAAAACAGTCTCTTTTCTATCGAGAGAAAGCTTTGCTACTTGAAAAAATTATAAATGAAGGCAAAGTTCCCGGACTAAGAAATGCATTGGATGGAAAGGTGGATACTCCGGCACGGTTTGCCAATGTCTTGAATATAGGGCCTGAATTGCAATACTTATGTGAGAATGACAGCACCAACAAAATGGCTTTTGAGTATTTAATGAGTAACTTATTACTGAGTAACCATGTGGTTCGTTTTGTGAATAACTTGAAATTCATGTCATCTTTTTCTTATACAAAACTTCCTCGTATTTATGAAGAAGCTCTTTATATTTATAAATTAGGTGTTGGCGAAGAAGAGTTTTCAAAGGTAGGAATAAAAATAAGTCCGGCAACGGAAGAACGGTTTAAACGATATTATAGTCTTGTACAGAGCAAACAGTTAGGCACTTTGCAAAAGGAGTTCGGAAATACGTATTGGTTTTATTTGAATTATATCAGTCCTTATGGTAATAAGGTGATAGCTAATTAATGGGAAATTATATGAAAATACAAAATCTGCTTTACTATACATTAATTATTTTTTTGTCAGGATGTACGCAATATCATCAGGCAGAAAGTATGAGTGACCGATTACCGTTAATTTATCCGGATTATACGGATGTGACTTTCCCTATCAATATTGCACCTCCTAATTTTAGAATTCAGGAGGAAGGAGAGGCTTTCCAGACAGAATTAGGATGCGGAGAGGAAAATTATGACATTCTTATTCAGGATGACGAACCAATAGTCCGTATACCGGAAAGCGAGTGGAAGGTACTGTTGGAGAAAGCTGCCGGCAAAAAAATATATGTCAGAATTACTATTAAGCAGCATGGCAAATGGGTACGTTATTCTGATATTCAGGATAGTATATCCGTTCATGCGATAGATCCTTTTTTAGCGTACCGTCTGCTTTATCCCGGATATGAACTTTGGAATGAAATGGGAATTTATCAACGTGACCTGACAACGTATGAGCAGACTCCTATCGCTGAAAATAGAAATTTTGGGAAGCAATGCATTAACTGTCATACGTTTAACCGAAATTCACCCGATACGATGATGGTTCATGTGCGTGGTAAACAGGGGGGCACTTTAATTTCCCTTAATGGTGAGATGGAAAAAGTCGACCCTAAGCCTGAAGAATACAGGCATGGAGCCACTTATCCTGCCTGGCATCCTTCCGGCAGATATATTGCATTTTCTGCCAATGAGATACAGCAGTTCTTCCATTCCTCAGGACAAAAGCCCATAGAAGTATCTGATTTGGCTGCCGATTTAATGATTTATGATGTACAGACTCACGAAACATTTACTGATTCGTTAGTTTATGGTGAACAATATATGGAAACTTTTCCAACATGGAGTCCTGATGGAAAACAGATTTATTTCTGTCGTGCTGAAGGATATCGTCAAGGAATGTCTTTGGACAGTATCCGGTATGATTTATATCGTATACATTTTGACGCAGAACATTCCAAACTGCATACATTGGAATGTGTCTATAAAGCATCAGCCCTTCGTAAGACTGTCTCTTTTCCGAGAATTTCACCGGATGGCAGGTTCCTTTTATTTACTCAGTCTGATTACGGCAATTTCTCCATCTGGCATCCTGAAAGTGATTTATATCTGCTTAATTTGGCTACAGGTAATATACGAAATATCGCGGAAATAAACAGTGACAATGTGGACAGTTTTCATACCTGGTCTTCAACAGGAAGATGGCTGGTCTTCAGCAGCAAACGTCTGGATGGGTTGTGGGCTCGTCCGTTTTTTGCGCATTTTGATCCCGAGACAGGACATTTTAGTAAGCCTTTCCTATTACCTCAGAAGGAGCCCGATTTTTATGATACCTTTACATATACCTATAACTTGCCGGAATTAATCAAGGCGCCTGTAAAGACTGGCAAAAAATTGTTGGAAACAATAGAAGAACCTATACATCGGGCTAAAGTCAAAAATTAACAGTTCTATTTGAAGAAAGCATATAAAATATTATCTTAATAAGAGTATGGGTTGGTTAATATTGCGCTAATGAAAACAAATAGCTAATAATCAACCCATTACTATTGATTTAGAGCGTCCGAACGAGTAATGTACATAAAGTACAGAGCATGGAAAAACAAATAAAAAAAGCAGTCGGGACAAGCTACAGGAGACTATCCCTGCATTCGGTATGCAGAAATATTGTTGATATATGCCGAAGCGCATACGCATACTGCCGGATTTGATTCTCAGACACAGGCAGCTCTTAATGAATTGCGTGATCGTTGTGGTATGCCTGATGTTCCGACCAGCTTAAGCAAGGAAGAAGGGTTGGAGCTGATTGCAAACGAACGTCGTATTGAGTTGGCGGCAGAAGGGTTCCGCAGTGACGATATGTATCGTTACAGTGATGAATATTGGAATAAACATATCAACAATGTAGAAATTGCAGCTCCTGATGGTGATAATATTATCACTATGAGTTGGAATCCCCGTATGCACTTGAGACCTATTCCTCAAACTGCAATCGACTTGAATCCGCTTTTGGCTGATGACCAAAATCCCGGTTATTAAAATCCTATAAACGTTTTATATAATAGGGTTGATTATATAAATAAGAAAGCCGGCTGAATGATGAGAAATTCAGTCGGCTTTTTAATTTTATCGGTATGTGCTGACTTTTATAGCATGATGGATTTCACAGCCGCCCAATTATTCTTTTCCCGGTAATGAATAAATTTCATTCCCAGGTTTTCCGCTTTCTCCCGGATGACAGGAATATCCTGTACATAGAATCCGCTCATGTAAAGCTCGGAACCGGCATGCATACAAGCTGCATATTGAGGCATATCCGCCAATAATATATTGCGGTTGATATTGGCGATAATAACATCAAAGGGCTTGCGTCCTTTTAATAAGGAGGCATCTCCCAATTCTACCGTGATATTATTAATCTGATTCAGAATAATATTGTCTTTGGAATTGTTTACACACCAGTCGTCAATGTCGATGGCGGTAACGGGATTGGCTCCGCGCATGGATGCCAGGATAGCGAGGATAGAGGTACCGCATCCCATATCCAGTACAGATTTGTCTTTTAAATCGGCGTCCAGCAGTTCGCTGATGATGGAACTTGTCGTTTCGTGATGTCCTGTTCCGAAAGCCATTTGAGGGTTAATCAATATTTCGTACTCTGTTTTCGGAGTATCCTTGTGAAAAGTACTGTGAATGCAACAACGGTCACCGATAACGATAGGTTGGAAGAAATTCTTTTCCCATTCTTCATTCCAGTTTTTATCTTCGGCCTCTTTTACGGTATATTCTACTTTTGCGTTAGGGATGGGAAATTCCGAAATCATTTCATCCAGTACTTCTTTATTGAACAAGGCTTGTTGGATGTAGGCTTGTATACCGCCTTCACATTCCACAAAACTCTCAAATCCGATATCTCCTGCCAGTGCAGATACTACATCATTTACTGTTTCATTGCAGGGGTGAGTGGTAAAGGTTACTTCTAAATATTTCATATGTCTTTGTTTATTCGATTACTTTACGGAGTAATGCTTCCATTTCATTTTTGAAAATTCCGGCTTCGTGTACTTTCACACCATCCACATAGAAAGTCGGGACATAGTAATAGTCGTATTGGTCGGCTATATCAGGATGTTGTGTTTCCTCTATCATTTCTATTTCTATCGGTTGGAATTCAGGGTACTCTTCTTTCAGCTCTTCGATGTAACGCAATGCCTTTTTGCAAAACGGACATCTTTCCTGATAAAATAATTTCACTGCTTTCATGTGGTTGTTTGTTTTAAGTTTATATACCCTTAAAAAGGGTAGTGGCAAAGATAGGGAGAAAAAATGAGAATAAGAGTAGAATAGGTGTTAATTGCTTTTCTCCTTATACTGTTCGGCATCTATTTATCTTCTTCATTCCGGTCGGATATCAACAGGTAAACTTTGTTCCATGATACAGATTCCTCCGATATTGGTTTTTAGGGGAATATCCGGTTTATTGGAGAATATCTTCGAGTCAATTTGTTGTTTTCCGTCTTTTCTTTGCGTATCTTTGTATGTTTGCAAATGCTTAACCACGAAGGTGGTTAAGTCTGACCACAAGGGTGGTTAAAGTTAGTCACGTCCGTGGTGAAAGTTAACCACCTTCGTGGTTAAGGAATAATTGACTTTAACTAATAAAAGAAGAACAGTATGGCAATACTATTTGATTGGTATGAGAATCCCCAAAGCTCTGAGCAACAGGGAGAAGAGAATGCGTTGCATCCGCGTCTCCGGCTGAATGGGAAGATGAGCACGGCCCAACTCCGTGCCCGTATTCAGAAACGTTGTACGCTGACGGAGACGGACGTGATAGCTGTGCTTGATGCGCTGTCACACGCCATGGGCGAGGAATTGGCAGACGGCAAGCAGGTGCATTTGGACGGCATCGGGTTTTTTCGTCCCAACCTGGTGAGCACCGAGCCGGTGACGGAAAAGACGAAGTACAAGAATACGAAGGTAAAACTGAAGGGGATTGTCTACCGACCCGACCAAGCTTTGTTGGATGAGGTGGGGAGGATAAAGGTGCAACGCACCAAGTTCCCTTTTCATTCGGCCAGACTGACGGTTGGGGAAATAGATGCACTGCTGACGGAGTATTTCGTAACCCATGATTTTGTGCTGCGGAAGAGTTTCCAACTTCTTTGTGGTATGACACAAACCACGGCCAACCGCCATTTACATCGCTTGTGCGAGGAGGGAAAGTTGGAAAATGCGGGACTTCCCAAACAACCGGTTTATAAGCCTGTGAATGGACATTATGTTGTGAATGACTGATTCTTTGTATATTCATTATATTATAAGTATTTAATCGGTTTTTTAAGAAACGATTCCATGTTCTGCTGACAAAGGTAAAATAGGGAAATCCCTACCAACTAATAGGGATTTTCTTTGTTATGGAGTAAAACCTCTGATTATCTTTGTACCGGAAAAGGTAGATAAAATAACAAATAAACAAGTGACGAGTATGAAAAAGATTGTATTGACTTCGCTTATGATGGTGTGCTTGCCTTTCCTGGCAGTGGCACAAAGCGTAGAAGACGACCTTTATTTCATCCCGAAAAAGAAAGCCGAAAAGAAGGAAGAGGTTAAGCAGGAGGTAAAGGTAGCAGTTCCGCAGAAGCAGAACAATACCACTGTCTATGCAGCTCCCGGTTCTACGGTTGTTGTGAAGGATGTAAAAGGCAATATGCGTGATGTGGATGAGTATAACCGTCGTTATACTTCACGGGATAATACGTTCTCGATGGAGAATGATACTTTATATATCGAGGAAAAACCTTTGAATGAGAGAGGCGAATGGGTAAATGGTTTCGAAGGTTCTCAAGATGATTATGAATACGCTATGCGTATCGTTCGCTTCAGAAATCCCCGATATGCTATCCCTGTGAGCAGCCCGTTGTATTGGGATGTGGTTTACGGACTTCCCTCTTGGGATTGGAATGTGTATGATGACGGATTGTATGCATACGTTTTCCCCACTTATACAAATAGATTATGGTGGGATTGGCGCTTTAACTATCTTTACGGACCCGGATGGAGCTTCAGCTGGGGATGGACTTCACCGTGGTATTATAGCAGTTGGTATCCCAATTATTGGTATGGCGGTTACTGGGGTGGCGGCTATTGGGGACACCATGCTTGGCATCATCACCATCATTATCCCGGCTATGGCTGGGGCGGCGGTTATTGGGGCGGCGGACATGGATGGTATGGTTCAAGTGCTCACCGTCCGGGCATTCATGCCGGCAGATATAACAACAATTATAACTCATCACGCCCGAACCGTAATAATTACGTAAATAACTATGGCCGTACTAACAGCAGCTCCTATGTAGGACGCAGTGAAGGCGGACGCACCAGTTCAAGTAGCTATCGTTCGGCTGCTCGTAGAGGTTCCAGTTCGGGAAGAGTAGTTTCCGGTTCAAACAGTTCGAATTCGGTTCGTCCGGGAAGAACGACTTATCGCTCTCGTACCGGAGAAAACATATCAGTCGGTCAGTCGGCAGGTTTACGTAATGAGAATGTTTACACTCGTCCCGAGGCAGGAAGAGGTTCTTCTTACAACAGGCCAAGCAGCACTCGCAGCAGTGTTTCTGGTTCGTCTTCTTATCGGAGAAACTCTGACGGTACGGTAGGTCGCGGAGCATATCGCAGTAACAGTAACAGCAGTTCTTCTCGCGGTAATTCTTATTCACGGAGAGATTCTTACTCACGGCAGAATTCATCTTCTCGGAATAATATATCAACCTCCAGAAGTAACTCGTCATACCGTAGCAACAGCTCTTCGTCATCTTCACGCAGCAGCTATTCAAGCGGTGGAAGCAGTGTTTCACGAAGCTCCGGTGGCGGCGGTTCACGTTCAAGTGGCGGAGGCTCTCGCAGAAGATAAGAGTTAGAGATTAAACTAGACAGATGATAGAATTAAATAGACTTGGTATATGAAAAATAAAGTAATATTAACCGCTTGTGCGTTGCTGGCAATGGCAACGGCAGGTGCACAAAATGCATACGATGCCGAGCGGTTGCTTGGTAATGATTTGAACGGAACAGCTCGTTTTGTGGGTATGGGTGGTGCAATGGGCGCTTTGGGCGGCGATATGTCTGTGATGGGCACGAACCCTGCCGGTATCGGCATCTATCGCAGCAATGATGTTGCATTGTCTTTCGGTTTTAATAATACGGCAGCGAAGAGTAATTTTTATGGCACATCGATGAAGGAAGACCGGACACGCGCTTCTTTCGACCAAATCGGTTTTGTATATAGCAATAAGATTGGCAATAATACTTCTCTGCGTTTTGTGAATTTTGGGTTCAATTATCATAAGAGCAAGAATTTCAATCGTTTGTTCTCGATGGGAGGAATATTGGATAACGGTCTCTCGCAGAGTATGCAATTGGCGGAACTGATGGACATAGGAATGGAAGGAGTAGGGGTTACCGGACCTGAATCGTTTCAGGATAAGATTATCCGTGTGGACAATCCTTATGCAAAATATTGGAATAAGTTGCCGGTGCTGGGAGTCTTGGGTGCCCAGACCGGTGTGGTGGACTGGCCGACCGGACAGGATAGAGTAATGGGTTGGAATTGTTATAGCAATAATTTCTTCAGCAAGGAGACCGGCGGTATCAGTCAATATGATTTCAATGTATCTTTCAATATCGAAGATAGAGTGTACTTGGGAGCTACTCTGGGAGTATATGATGTCAGCTATAATCGTTTCTCTTCTTATACGGAAGATTTGAATGATGATTTCGGTAAAGAAAACGGTGGTTATACCTTGGATAATTATTATACTTTGGACGGAACCGGTATTGATTTGAAACTGGGTGTGATTGTCCGGCCTTTCGAAAGTTCGCCTTTCCGTTTGGGCTTTGCCGTACATACTCCCACATGGTATGATTTGAGAGAGAGCTATAATGCCAATTTATCTTCAAATATTGATTATTATGGAGAGGCGTACAATCAGAATCTTGGTGATTTCTTGATTGGACGTGATTATGATTATCTCACTTATGATTATAATCTGACTACACCGTGGAAGTTTAATGTCAGCGCAGGTACTACTGTCGGAGGTTTGGTAGCTATCGGAGCAGAATATGAATATCAGGATTATTCTTCCAGTAAATTGGAGGATGTGGATGGTTATCCGCTGGGCGACCAGTCAAGTGTGGACGATTATCTGAAAGGTGTTCACAATCTGCGTGTAGGTATGGAAACGCGTATTGTTCCCGAGTTTAGCATTCGTGCCGGATATAACTACACATCGGCAGCTTTTGCTAAGGATTCTTATAACGCACTGGCTTTGTATAGCACACATACCGATTATAACAATACGGAGTCAAAGAATACGTTTACTTTCGGTTTAGGTTATCGCGGAAGCGTGATATATGCCGATTTAGCTTATAAATATGATATGTATAAGTCTAAGTTTTATCCTTTTGATGATGTGGAGCTGAAAGCCGCACAGGTGGATAACTCACGTCATCAGTTGTTGTTCACTGTAGGAGCACGTTTTTAATGGATTTATTGTGAGTCTAATATAGTTAAATTTAATGCGAATGTATCAGGAGCGAAGCTTGCTCTTGATACATTTTTTTTGTAGGATGTTGTGGTTAAAGGGAAAAGCTGTCTAATTCTTTTGTTGTTTTTGCATTATTGCTTTATATAATAAGATTGATTTCTGTGCAGTTTGCATTGAGGGGATTGCTTGAGAAAGATTCTGTAACGCAAGGGGATATATGATTGTTTCTTTGCTATTTGATTAAAAGAGGATTATTAACATGTCATTATTTATGACGGTATTCTTTCTTTTTCCAGAAGTTGAGTCCGACATATACACGTAGTGTTCCGAAAGTGTTAGTCAGTGAAAAATCTTCTTTCCGATAATCGTAGGTGTGCATGACCAGTGCGGCACCTGCGAAGTATTTGCTGTTGTTATAGACTATGGAGGCACGGGTAATCAAATCGAAATTGATATCTTTTATCCAATGGGTATGGGGTTGGGGAGTATCGTTTATCTTTGATTTCTTATAGGCAATGGCGGGAAGGAGTGAAAGATTGGATACCCAGTTCTTGGCAAAGACCCAGTTATAGCCGTAGCCCAGACAAAGGCTGTAATCCGAATATTTCACTTTCTTGAAAAGTAAAGCATTGTGTAACTGATCACGCATCTCGGTCGGTAATTTATCATAATCAAAAGAAATATTATGCTGTGAGTAAGAGAATCCTGCCATTAAAGAACCGGCACTTTTCCTTTGGTTTGTAGATTGGCTGTAAGCGGCAGGGTAGGAAAATCGTTTGTAATTGAATATCCAGTAAGCGTTCAACCCCTTGATTTTACTTTGAAAGCCGTTGAAGTCCATATTTTTGGTCGGGGTATTTAATTGGAAGCCATTGTACGAGCGTATCTTGAAATCGCTTCCCGTTTTTCTCCAATACAGGTCTACTCCGAATTTGGAACTGTAGAGGTTTAATGCCATTTCTGTTTTCTTGGCTTTATTTTTATGTCCGCCGAATATGTCTTTTACATCAAAAGAGTATCCCAAAAATATCCAGCGCCAACCAAAATAAACTCCCAATTTGAAGTTGGCATTCGGTGAGAAACTTATGCTTTGTTCACCGTTGTTGCTGTTGCTTCCCAATCGGTAATATTCATACCAACTGCTGTGTTCCAGCATAAACGCCAGATTATAAAGATTGGGGGAGATGAAAGTGGTGTCGACAGCATTGAACTCTTTTCCTACCTTTCTGATTTTCCGCCCCGTGTGACGCACTGTAGTGGCAATACCATCTGTCAGATTGACAAGAACGCCTTTACTGTTTTGTGCTGTTGTATCCTTCTTTATCTCTTCTTGTGCGGAAGCATTCAGGATATAAAGAAAGAAGCTGAGCAGCAAACAGATTTTCCGGGCGTTCGTCATAAATGTGATGTTAGAGTTTATTTAAAATACGATCCATTACCCAGTTTGTGGGAGTGGCACTGATTCCGTCACAGGTACAGATTGCTTTTCCTTGCAGATGTTCTACCACAGCCTTGATGAGAGGCAGTTGTACATGAGGGGGATTTTCGGGCAGGAATTCTTCACGGCCTCTTTCTGTGTGGAGGGCAATAGGTTCGTAAGTGAAGACAGAGAAACAAATCATTCCTTTGTCGCCAATGATTTCGATGCGGTCTTCTTTGGCAGATTCATGTGCCACAAAGCACCATGAGCCGGAACCGGGCAGACCGGAATCAAATTTGAAACAGGCACTGATGGTGTCTTCTGCCTGATACAGACCACCTCGGTTACTTTTATATCCTTCTGCTTCAAGTATGCAGCCGAACATATCTTGTAATAAATCCAATTGATGAGGGGCAAGGTCGTAAAAATAACCACCTCCCGCAATGTCCGCCTGTACGCGCCAAGGAAGGTTTGTACTGTTATAATCGAGATTACGTGGTGGTTGGGCAAAACGAATTTGTATATTGATTACGTTGCCGATTTCTCCGTTCTCTACCATTTGACGCACTTTCTGAAAATAAGGAAGGTAGCGGCGATAGTAAGCTACAAAACACGGAACTCCTGTTTCCTGCGAGATGCGGTTGATGCGGGCGCAATCTTCATAGCTGGCTGCCATTGGTTTCTCAATATAGACAGGTTTTCCGGCTTTCATTGCCATGATGGCAAAGGTGGCATGGGAAGAGGGGGGCGTAGCGATGTAGACAGCATTTACGTCTTCATCACCAATGAGTTGTTGTACGTCGGTATACCAACGTGGGATATTGTGTCTTTTGGCGTATGATTCTGCTTTTTCTTTGTTGCGGCTCATCACAGCCACTACTTGAGAGCCTTCAATCATGGCGAAGGCGGGTCCACTCTTTTTCTCGGTTACTTCACCGCAACCGATAAAACCCCATTTAACTGTTTTCAGTTTGTTCATTACTATAATATTTTCGTCATTTCTCCTGAAATGACAACAATTCAGATTGCAAATATATTAAGATTTTGCAATTTAAACCGTATAAAAAATCACTTATTATAGTATTTCTTTTGTAGTTCTCTGAATTCGGGAGTTAGGGTATAGGTGTCGAGCCATGCATTCAGACTGTCCAGCAAGATGGGAGAATGTTTGCTTACTCCCCATGAATAAAACTGGGTAAAACTGATGGCTGTCTTTATATCCAGTTGCGGAAAATCATTGATGGAAGCTTGGGCGATGCTTTCATCACATACTGTGTAGTCTATATCTCCGTGAGCCACCATTGCCAGCAGTTGCTCAGGACCATATTTTTCTACTTCTTGAATGTAAATAGTGTCTCCGATTTCGTTGCTCAAATTATGGATGCGGAGCAGGACCGGTGATCCCTTGACTACGTGAAGGGTTTTGCGTGCCAGTTCTAATTGGCTGTGAATATACATACTGTCATTTTCCTGTTCGGGCTTGCGCTGCACCAACACTTGCTTGTTGAGAAGGATGGGGTGGGTGAACAGCAATGAGTCTTTCGATTCGCTGGTTACTATGGTGCTGTTTGCCAGTATGTCGTATTTTCCGGTTAATATGCCTTCCTGTCTTTTTTCAAAACTCATTTCCGGAATAATTTCGGGTGTCAGTCCTTTACTGCGGGCAAACGCATTCAATAATTCATAATGAAAACCGCTCACAGTATCCCCATCGGCAAAATAACTGATGGAATTATATTCTGTCACAGCTCGCAGGATTCCCGATTCAACGATAGTCTGATAGTCTCGGGGGTTACCCTTTTCTTTGTCTTTTCCGGGAAAGAAGAGAGTATAGAGGGTAACAGCCACAATTCCCATTATGATATATTTCAAATATCTCTTCATCACTGCCGTTAATCAAAGAAATTCCATGAAAGTCCGAACTTAATGGTTCTTGGGTTGATAGGATAATGAGGTGCGAGGAAGTATCTTGAACTTCCCGAACCTTGATTGATATGATACATCATCACAAAGAAACGGGTACGCTTCAAATGTAGATTGGCATATACATTAACGATGGGATAAGAACCGATTTCAATTTTGTCTTCGGGATTCTGATTATAGAATTGACCGATGGCAGGAGAATAGTCCGGCGCATAATACTTCGTGAAATAACGCACATCGGCTCCCAGTTCCAGTTGGAGCACTTTCTTGGCAAGTCCTGTTTTGATATATAGATTGCCATACATGGATAGCTCCGGCAAAGGTAGTATATCTTGTTTGCTCGATTTCTGATAAGCTACTTCACCGTCCAGATGAAGGATACCGAATTTTAATTTTTGCTGCAGAACGGCACTTAATACTTGAATATTTCCGGTGTATTGCTCTACGGCGGCATTATTCTTAAAAGAAAGAATCTTGCCTTCATTGTCTTTTACGGGGACACTGGTATTGGCAAGGTAGGTGTAGTTCTTGATATTTTCTACACCGGCACGCAAAGTTGTTCCCCATTTATCGAAACTTAGCTTGCCTTCCAGTCGGGTACGCATGATTTTGGACAAGTCATCATTGTTCCACCAGTAATGCTTAGAATGGAAGTGTCTGAAATAGAAGACCGGATTCTGGTTTTTGATAAATGCATTGGCTTCCAACCGAATGGTATCGCCAAATAGAGGTATATTTAAATCTCCATTGCCTTCAATATTGAATTGTCCGGCATCCTCACCTGCAATAGCCAGTTCTCCTAAGATGTTATAGTGTAGCAGCTTACCTTGACGTTTGGATAACTCGCCTCCAATGGACAGCACGCTTTCTTTATAATGTCCCAAACGGCGTTCTTTGGGAACATCTGTTGTATCTGTCAATGTAAAGTTGCGGTATTCATAACTCATAAAAGCGGTGAGACCTGCCTTAGCCCATTTGTTAAATCCTTCGTGCAGTGATATGCCGATGGTATTTTTGATGGAAGAGCGTCGGGTTTTATCAATAGAGTCGTTGCCCAAGTAATTGTGCTCAAAATATTTCTGATTCTGTTCGTCATCATAAGAGATGTATTTGCGTCCGTTCAGGTCGACTTGCAAGGTATGGATGAAGCTGGTAACAGGAACGAATTCTTGGATAATTCTTACAGAATCTTTAGTTACGCTGTCTGTTTTTTCTTTGTGAAAACCAAGGTTGTAACGCTGGGTCATAAATACGTGATAGCTGGTATTATGATTCCATACTTTGTTCAAGTTGGTGGGGATGTCGTACGATTTATATTCCTTTTTTCCTTCTGCCATGTCCAAAGGATTGGTGATGTAACGGTCATCGGCAATACCGCCGTTTTCAGCCATTTTCAGGTTGTCATTGTTGAATATAAAGTGCATGTTGTATTTGTCTCCCCGATAGCTGGCAAACAATCCTCCGTTGAAGAATGCTGTGGATTGGCTGGCATAGAGACCGCGTCCGTAGAGATAATCAATATAAAAACCGACACCGAATCGCTTGTTGGCATTGATGGCAAAGTAGGATTTGAAACGCTCTTCACCGTTACGGCTATCGAAAGTTTTATAATAGCTCAGGTTGGTAAAGGGAGAAAGCGTATTGGTAAATATGATATCTTCCGGGCGGAGTACGGTAAGGTCGTATGGATCGGTAAAAAAGAACTGACTGGCATCCCGACGGTCGAAAAAAAGACGCGACAGGCGGGGAGAGCCTAAGTTGCCCAAGTAGTTATATTGTCCGGTCATGCCTCCGGTGTCGTTTGTGTTCTGGAAAGCGTGTGTAAGGGTATCTACCGGTACGAAGGTCACATTACCGAACCGGCTGTCTATTTTCCATGAATAAAGCCCGATGGGAATTGTGTTTGCATCGATCACGGCAGTTGTATCTATAGGGTTACCATTACGGTCACGCTGCCCCATGCTTAATCCGCTGGCAGAAGAACCGAAGTTATTATTCAGTGTGTTTTGTGCCTGCAACATCACTTGGCTGCACAGAAACATTAATAGAATGAGTGAGAATATTCTTTTCATAACGCCCGCAAAGATACAATATAAAAATAAAAGGAAGCGCTTTTCCACTGTGGAAAGTTCTTCCTTTTATTATTCGTTTAGAGTTATTTTAACTTACTGAGGCTTAATAATCTCCATTCCGATGTGAATTGCTTCTTCGTTTACGGGGATAAGGTGGTGGTGGCGCTCGGGCAATGTCTTGCGTAACGCTTTCAGTACACTTTCAATAGCTACCACCGGACGCAGTTTCAATAATCCTCCCAAAACAATCATATTGAATGTTTTGGCAATGCCGCGTTCATTGGCTGCATCCATAGCGTCGATGCGGTAAATCTGAATGTCTTTACGGGTTGGTGGCTCGATAATACCATATCCGTCGTAAATCAGAATACCTCCCGGTTTTACTTTGTTTTCAAACTTAGCCAATGAAGGCTGATTCAGTATGATGGCTGTATCATATTGGCTGAGAATGGGAGAGGAGATGCGTTCATCGCTGACGATAACTGTAACGTTGGCGGTTCCTCCTCGTTGTTCGGGACCGTATGCCGGCATCCAGGTTACCTCCTTGTTTTCCATCAGTCCTGAGTAAGCCAATATCTTACCCATTGACAATACGCCCTGACCGCCAAATCCTGCTATAATTATTTCCTGTTTCATCACTTTTGTTTTTTTATTCTTTATCTTTCAAATCGCCCAACGGATAGAAGGGGAACATGTGTTCCACCATCCAGTCATTGGATGCTTGTGGTGTCATCTTCCAGCCTGAGTTACAGGTGGAAACGATTTCTACCAGATTGGAACCTTTTCCGTTCATCGAGTTTTCGAAAGCTTTGCGGATGGCTTTCTTTGCCTTGCGGATAGCGGCAACTGTATGAACAGCCTGACGGGTGACGTATGCTGTACCCTCCAGTGTGGCGGCTATTTCGGTCATTTTCAACGGATAACCGTGGATGGTTACGTCGCGACCGTAAGGACAGGTTGCGGTTTTCATGCCGATTAGTGTGGTCGGAGCCATTTGACCGCCGGTCATACCGTAAATAGCGTTATTGATAAAGATAATGGTAATGTTTTCGCCTCTGTTTAGCGCGTGGATGGTTTCGGCTGTACCGATACATGCCAGGTCGCCGTCACCCTGATAAGTGAATACCAGACGGTCGGGCCATAAACGCTTCACGGCAGTAGCAACGGCAGGTGCACGTCCGTGAGCAGCTTCCTGCCAGTCAATGTCAAGATAGTTATATGCAAATACGGCACATCCCACCGGTGATATGCCGACGGTCTTGTCCTCCATGCCCATTTCTTCGATTACTTCGGCTATCAGCTTATGAACCACACCGTGGCTGCATCCGGGACAGTAGTGCATCGGATTGTCGTTCATTAGCGTTGGTTTTTTATAAACCAGATTTTCGGGTTTTATGATTTCTTCTCTTGTCATATTTTCTCCTCCTATCGCTTAACACATGAACCGTAAAAAGAACTCTATCAGCTTGGTAAAGATAGCTGCGGCACAAACATAAATGAATACTTTAAAGTCACTGACAAAGAAGTAAGTAAGAACAGCTGCCAGTGCCAATACCATGAATATGATATTCAATATGTTTCTAATCAGATTCGTGTTCATACGTTTATTATTTAATAATTTTTTCTTTGAGCGCAGTAACTACTTCATCCGGATCGGGAACGATACCTCCCAAGCGTCCGAAGTATTCGACGGGCACTTTACATTCTACTGCCAGACGAACATCTTCCACCATTTGTCCGGCATTCAGTTCCACGGTGAGGATACCTTTTACTTGGCGGCTGCGTTCGGCGATTGCTTTAGATGGGAACGGCCACAATGTAATAGGACGGAGCAAACCTACTTTGATACCTTCTGCGCGTGCTTCCTCCATTGCTTTTTGAGCAATGCGGGCACATGAGCCAAAAGCCACAATCAGATACTCGGCATCATCGCAATGAATTTCTTCATAGCGTACTTCTTTTTCTTCTATTTCAGCATATTTTTGTTGGAGATGGATATTGCGTTTTTCCATTTCGGCAGGATCCAATTCCAGTGAAGTTACAATGTTGGGACCTCGGTGTTTGAGCTTGCCGAAGGTTGCCCACGGGCAACGTGCCATAACTTCTTCGTTGGTGAGGCGCGGACGCTGTTCGGGTAATACCACTTTTTCCATCATTTGTCCGATAACACCATCTGCCAAAATGATGGCAGGGTTGCGGTATTTGAATGCCAAATCGAAGGCCAGACCTACGAAATCAGCCATTTCCTGTACTGATGCCGGTGCGAGAGCTATCAGGCGATAGTCACCGTGTCCTCCTCCTTTTACTGTCTGGAAGTAGTCTGCCTGGCTGGGCTGGATGGTTCCCAAGCCGGGACCTCCACGCATGACATTCACAATTAAACAAGGGAGTTCGGCTCCTGCAATGTACGAAATGCCTTCTTGTTTCAAGCTCACACCGGGGCTTGAAGAAGAGGTCATTACCATTTTTCCGCTGGCTGCACCTCCGTATACCATATTGATAGCTGCTACTTCGCTTTCGGCCTGAAGCACTACCATACCGGTAGTTTCCCAAGGTTTTTCGTCGGCAAGAGTTTCCAATATTTCCGATTGGGGGGTGATGGGATAGCCGAAATAGCCGTCCACTCCGAAGCGGATGGCGGCATGGGCTATGGCTTCATTTCCCTTCATTAAAACGACTTCTTCTGCCATATGTTTCTTTATTTTATTGTTGTTTTACTTTATATACACTGATGCATCCGTCGGGACACACTGTAGCACAAGACGCACAGCCGTTGCAAGTATCTTCCAATACTTGTTGGGCAAACGTATATCCTTTTTTATTCACTTCTTTGGCGGTGAGCGATATTACATGTAGCGGACATGCCACTACGCAGAGATTGCAGCCTTTGCAACGTTCTGTGTCGACTACAATTGCACCTTTAATTTTTGCCATAGGGTTAGTTATTATTGATTATACATGTCTTTATTATAGAAATTAAGAATATCCATCAGCATGGTGTGTGCCTGGACTGCCGGACTTTCAGGGTTTCGTTCGATGGCTTCCAGATAGTTATTCAGAGCTTGTTGCCAATCACCTTTTTTGCGATAGGCATTGCCCAGCAAATAATAGGCTTCATCTTTGGAACCCTGATGGTTTCCGATGAAATTAGTTAGCGCGTTAATCGCTGTATCTGTTTCTCCTCGTTCTATAAGTTTCTTTATGTCTGATAATTGCTTTGCCATTGCTTATGGTAATAATCTTGTTGCATACAAAGATACTCTTTATTTGTAATTAACAGGAAGTTTAGAGTAGAAAAAACGAACTTTCTGCTAAATTCATTTAAAACTTTATGTCCGCGAAACGGGTGGATATGTTATTTTGTTTTTCCTAATGATTTGATTATGATAGAAATAGTTTCAAATGAAACCATTGATCTCCGGTTCTGTTATTTATTCTTAAAGAAAACAATTGTCCCACGGCTATGGAGAGGAGTCTCTCAGAGTCGTGGGACGATGAATCGGTCGGACATGACATATCCGACTGTTTTTATTTCGGTAAACTTTATTTTATGATTTCACCTACATACATATTATATGTTTTCTGTCCATCGTTGTTCGGATTCATTTTTTTCGCTTCTTCACCGGTGATATTCTGTTGCATCAGTTTTTTGCATTTGACCACTACGGATGGCTTGTTGTTTCCTTGCATATAGAAAGAAACTGTATAGCTGTCGCTTTGTGACAAAAGCATATTTCCCATTGTTTTTTGCGTGTCGATGAGACAGAATGCTACGTCTTTGCCGAATAGCTTTCCAAATCCGCCCCAACATTCTTTGCCGATTTCAAATTGTTCGTCGTTGCCTGCGGTGATGGTCATACGGACAGCGGCTTGTATTTGTGCATCAATGTTTTGGGTCGTTGGTGCAGTGGGAGCAACAGGTGCAGTAGGAGCAACAGGTGCAACAGGTGCGATGGGGGCTACCGGTGCCGTGGGCTGTATATTGGCAGTGTTGGATTGTGTTACGGTTACGCCCGGAGTAGCCACAGTTACAGCTGGAGTCGGAGTAACAGGAGCCGGTTGCAATCCCAAAGCAATCATTCTGTTACCTAATGATGACTGGATAGATTTGAACAGTTCATCTTTCAGGTCAATTGTTTTTCTTCTGAATTTACCGCAGATGGGTGCCAGTTTGGTTTTTGACTTGTTAAGTGCCATATCGTCAGTAATCCATTCTTCGGCAACATATTTTTCACCGCCGTCACGGGCTTCATCGTACCAATAGCGAATACGTGTCATTTCCAAATCGCATTTGCCCGGTTTGCAGGTCATAAGGAGCTGGTAATAAATGCGTGTTCTGTCTAATGACAATGCTGAAGAGGTGAATACCAGATATTCTTCTCCACCGGCTGCTATCGTACCCTCTTCTTTATTGGTATAAAGAACCCGGGCATTAAGTTTGCCTTCGGGCTTGAAGTATGTATTGGCCCAGTCAAGCAATGCATCATACAATTGTTCTTGTGAGAGGGCAGGAACTTGCATTTCTGTAGTAAAAGAAACTTTTCCATCAACAACGGGAATAGCTCCCGCCAAATATTTCTCATCGGTTTGTGCCTTGGCTAATAAAGGCAGACAGATGAGTACTGAAAGTAGAAACTTCTTCATAGTAATAATATTAATTGTTTTTAATAGTAAGCAAAGATAGAAATAAAAAAAAAGAGAAGCTATAAAGCCTCTCTTTTTTTACTTTTATTATTATAGAGTGAAATTTACTTCACAGGTATCTTCTCTATACGTTTTTGATGGCGTCCGCCTTCGAAATCGGTTGAGAAGAATTCGTTCATGATTTTGTCTGCCATTTCATTGTCGATGAAACGTCCCGGCATTACCAGAACATTGGCATCATTGTGTTGGCGTGCAAGATGAGCAATCTCGGGCATCCAGCACAATGCGGCACGAATACCTTGATGCTTGTTCAATGTCATGCTGATACCTTCACCACTACCACAGATAGCAATACCCGGATAACATTCTCCGGCTTCGACTGCCAGTGCCAGCGGGTGTGCAAAATCAGGGTAGTCACAACTGTCTGTGCTGTATGTACCAAAGTCTTCAAACGGATAGTTCTTGGCCTTCAGCCAAGTTTTTACATATTCTTTCAATTCAAATCCGGCGTGGTCGGATGCCAAACCTATTTTTTTCATGCCAGCATTTCTTTTACCTGGTTATACACATTCTGTGCCGTGAAGCCCAGTTTTTCATCCAATACTTTATAAGGAGCAGAGAATCCGAATGATTCTAATCCCCATACTTTACCATTTGCACCAACCAAACCTTGGAGATTGACGGGCAGACCGGCTGTCAGACCGAATACTTTGGCATCGGCAGGGATTACGCTGTTTTGATATTCTTTGCTCTGATTGCGGAACAGACCTTCTGAGGGCACTGAGACAATGCGTACTTTGACACCGTCTTTGCGTAGTAGTTCAGCACCTGCCACCAAAGTAGATACTTCGGAACCGGATGCTACAAGAATTACATCGGGGTCAGTATCTGAACCGGCAACAATGTAAGCACCTTTTTCTACTTGACTGTAGTTGTTGCCTGTGGGCAGGTTGTTGATGTTCTGACGTGAGAAGATCAATGCTGTTGGAGTAGAGGTATTTTCCATAGCCAGTTTCCATGCAACGGTTGTTTCTTCTACATCAGCCGGACGGAGTACCAACATGGAGTTATGTCCTTTGTGGTTCTTCAATTTTTCCATTAGGCGGATTTGTGCTTCCTGTTCTACCGGTTCGTGAGTAGGTCCGTCTTCACCTACGCGGAAAGCATCGTGTGACCAGATGAATTTAATGGGGAGTTCCATTAAAGCTGCCATACGAATAGCCGGTTTCATGTAGTCTGAGAAGACAAAGAAAGTAGCACATGCGGCGATGATACCACCATGCAGAACCATACCCAAACAGCAGCATGCCATGGTTAGCTCGGATACGCCTGCTTGTAAAAAAGCACCGCTGAAGTCACCGTAAGTGAATGCATGGGTTTTCTTTAGAAATCCGTCTGTTTTGTCAGAGTTGGATAAGTCGGCAGAAGAAACAATCATATTTTCTACTTCGGTAGCCAATACTCCGAGAACAGTAGCTGATGCGGCGCGGGTAGCGGCATTGGCTTTCTGTTCGATAGCATTCCAATCGATTTGGGGAATTTTTCCGGAGAACCAGAAATCCATTTTAGCTGCCAATTCGGGATTTGCTTTTGTCCATTCGGCTTTGTATGCATATCGTTCGGCAACAATTTTCTTCAATTCTTCTTTGCGTTTGGCATAGAGCTCTTTTACTTCAGTAAAAATCTGGAATGGATTTTCAAGGTCGCCACCCAAATTTTTGATGGTATTGATATATGCCTCACCACCCAAAGGAGCACCGTGAGTACCGCAGTTGCGTTCATAGCTTGAGTTATCCGCTTTACGTGCACCTTTACCCATAACAGTTTTACCGATAATCAACGTCGGTTGTCCGGTTACAGCTTTGGCTTCAGTCAATGCAGCACGGATAGCATCAGGGTCATTGCCGTCAATGGTCATTACTTTCCAGTGCCATGCTTCATATTTTTTAGCAACATCTTCGCTGGTAACAGCATCCGTTTCAGTAGAAAGCTGAATATCGTTTGAATCGTAGAACATAATGAGGTTGTCCAAGCCTAAGTGACCTGCCAAACGACCTGCTCCCTGAGAAATTTCTTCCTGGATGCCACCATCGGAGATGTAAGCATATATAGTCTGATTCATCACGTCTCCCAAACGGGCTTTCAAGAACTTGGCTGCGATGGCTGCACCTACCGCAAATGTATGTCCTTGTCCCAAAGGACCGGATGTATTCTCAATACCACGCATAATATTCACTTCGGGATGTCCCGGAGTGGGGCTTCCCCATTGGCGGAATTCTTTTAGTTCATCTATAGTGAACTTGCCACTCATAGCTAATACGGAGTAAAGCATCGGTGACATGTGGCCCGGGTCAAGGAAGAAGCGGTCACGACCTTCCCAACACGGATTTTCCGGGTCATATACTAAGAACTCTGAAAAGAGTACGTTTATGAAATCAGCGCCACCCATGGCACCGCCGGGGTGACCGGAGTTGGCTTTCTCTACCATCGCTGCGGCTAAAATACGGATATTATCGGCTGCGCGATTCATTAGTTTCTTATCATTCATAGCGTAAAATGTTATTTATGGTGCAAAGATAATTAAATCTTTGATAATGTCATTCCTAACTCTATGAAGAATATTCTATAGAATATATTTTCATATTTCGGTTTAACAAACTTGTATGGTTTATGGTTTGTTTCCTTTATAAAAGTTCCAGCAATTGTTTTTTTACCGTATCTACTCCCGGGAAGCCGGTAAACTTATTTTTGATACCTCCTTCTTTGTCAATAATCATATAAGTGGGCACTCCCTGAATGCTGAATTGTTTGTTGATGTAAGCCCATTGTGTATTGGTGAGGCGATAATGTTCTCCATGGATGTCTGAAATCATGTTCTCCCATGTTTCTTTTGGTGAGTTCTCACCGGCAATGAATAAATATACTATGTCCTTGTCTGCCAATTCTTCTTTCATTGGTTTCATATCTTTCATTGCTTTTTGGCAGGGACCGCACCAAGTTGCCCAAAAATCTACCAGCATGACTTTTCCTCTGAATTTGGAAATGATGGAAGCGAATAAATCTTCATTTGCTACTTCGCCGGTTTCGTTGATGGTGAAGCCCGTTTTCTTTTTATTGGCTTCAATCGTTTCTATCAGCTTATTATTCATCGAAGTCAGTTTTTCCAGATAGTAAGGGTTTTCCATCAGGCGAATTTCCTGAAAATCGGTTTCAGTCAACGGACAGAAGTCGGTGATTTTTTCGGCATATTTCATAGCTTTGCGTATATCAAAGAAAAGGCCTTTATCAGCACCCATATAGTTGGTTACTACTTTCATGCCGGCTTCTCGTACTTTCTTGCTGTATTCCATGAACAGCGGGTCATATTTCTTTCTCAAGTCTTGCATCTTTCCGGCTAATGCTTTGGCGCTTTTTCCTGCATCAATACTGTCTTTATATGCTTTGATGACTGCTGCATCTTCGGCTGAAGTCCGGTCTGACGAAATAATATAGCTGAATATGTCTTTCATATTGCCGTCCAAAGGGACACGTATTTCATAGCCTAAATATTTTAGCATTCTGGAATAGCCGTTGCAGTAAAGCATTTCATTGCTGTTCAGTGCTCCTATGGTTCTTATATAGTCATAATAATTGGTGGGCAGGTCGGGGGCTTTATAGCTTTTGAATGCTTCTCTTTCGGGTAGTCCGCTATAATATATATATGCATTCATCAGATTTGAGTTGATACTGTTGAGTGCTGCGGTACATTGAAATTTATTGTCTATCAGCAATAATTGGCGGGATGCATTATCCAGTTCTTTGGCATTTTGTATGATTGAATTTCTGTTTTGGTATTTGTTCAGGCAATAGGCTTTATATTCTTCTGCCGACATATTATATATTTCTTTTAGAAAATCTTTTCCTTCCCATTCGGTTGCCCATTTGCTGTTCAGGGTTTTGTTGAGTTGCGCCATTGTGCCTGAGAAATATAGTTTCTCTCCTTCCGGTTTGTTCTGTTTCAATAATTTGCTTTGTGAACGGCTGATTTCCCGTAAATTAATGATTATTTTGGTGTCTTCTCCGGGAGTCATAAACAATGTACTGATTTTCTCTCTTTCCATCACTAAATCAAGGCTGGTCGGAGCAGAGAGGTCGATTGCTGTGCAGAAGCTGCCGTCTTCTTTGATTTCTATGGGAATTTCGTTTTCATTACCGGTCAATAACTCACAAAGGTAGGCATTTAGGTTGAGTTGATAGTTATGTTTATAGTCCAAAAGTTTTCCACTCAGTGTAGCTTTTCCCATTGTCAATTGAGGAGCCGGTAATATTTCTACAGCATTTGTTTTTTGTTTTACCTCTTCCGGTAACACTAATTCGGGTAATTTCCCATTTAAAGAAATTCCCCATATTTTGAAGCAGTCTTCGCAGTCACTTTCTATAAAGTCTATCGTTTTTACGGTAGCCGGCAGGGTAGGAAATATCAGACTGAAAGTAGCCTCACCGCTGTCGGGCATCCAAAATTCTTTGTCAAGGGTGATGCCACTGCCCGAACGGATGGGGTATTTTTTACCGTTATCAGCTAACAGATAGCTTTCTCCGCTGATTCTAATCCAATTGTGTGGGCGATAATATGCTTTGATATCCAAAACGGTAGCGGTGTCGGAAAGTGTGATTTGGTTGATCTCCACTGTGGATGTGTTGCGAACAATAAACGGAGGCTGGTTGACTTTACGTTCTTGGGCTTGTATGGAACATAAGGTTCCCAAAGCCAATAATAATGTGCATAAGGTTTTCATAATATAGTTTTGTTTTGGAAAAAAGCCGCCATTGATTTTTGATTGGTCAATGGCGGCTGATTAAGTTTATTTTGACTTTTGTGTTAAGTTCACATATCTGTGAGTTTAGATCAATTTACGAGAACCGTCGCTGATAACTACATCGTAAACTTTCGGACTGCGACCAAATTTTTCTTTGAATCTTTCTTTTGCAGTAGTGATGAATGTTTCATAAAGTTCATTCTTCACTAAGTTGATAGTACATCCGCCGAAGCCACCGCCCATAACACGTGAGCCGGTAACGCCACAATCGAATGCGATATCATTTAAAAAGTCAAGTTCTTCGCAGCTAACTTCATATAATTTGCTCATGCCATTGTGTGTTTCATACATTTTCTGGCCGACAGTTTCATAATCACCTCTTTCCAATGCATCACAAACATCAAGTACACGTTGGATTTCTTCGATGACATATTCTGCGCGCATGTAATCTTCTTCGCTGATGTCAGCTTTAGCTTCCTGCAACATTTCCATTGTACAATCACGTAAAAACTCTACATGTGGATGTTTCTTTTGAATAGCGGCAACAGCAGCTTCGCAGCTCTGACGACGCTTGTTGTATGCAGATGATGCCAACTCGTGCTTAACTACGGAGTCTACCAATACTAAACGATACCCTTCCGGTTTGAATGGGAAATATTGGTATTCCAATGAACGGCAATCCAAACGGATTAAGCTACCTGCTTTACCGAATACAGAAGCAAACTGGTCCATGATACCGCAGTTTACGCCACAATAATTGTGTTCAGTTGCCTGACCTATTTTAGCTAATTCGAATTTATCTATCTTGTTGTCGCCAAACAAATCGTTGATAGCATAAGCATATGTGCTTTCCAGTGCAGCCGATGAAGACATACCGGCACCCAAAGGCACATCACCTGCAAATGCAGTATCAAAGCCTTTTACGTTTACACCGCGCTTAATCATCTCACGGCAAACTCCGAAGATGTATCTTGCCCAGCTGGCTTTTGGAGCATCTTCTTCGTTCAAACCGAATTCTACATAGTCTTTCAGGTCGATAGAGTAAGCGCGTACTTTATCTGTTCCGTTAGGTTTGATTTCAGCAATCATACCTTTATCTACAGCACCCGGAAATACGAAACCACCATTATAATCGGTGTGCTCACCAATGAGGTTGATACGACCGGGTGAAGCATATACTGAACCTGTTGTGCCATCAAAATGTTTGATGAAGCGACTTCTTACATATTCTATGTCCATGATAATTCTATAATTTAAAGGTTAATATATCGCATTTATTATTATTCTGCTTCTCTTCTTGTAACCTTGCTGCCGATAAGGGCGTAGAACAGCAGGTAGACAGCGCAAGCTACTACACACCAGAAACTCTGAATGTAGCCTACGAGGTCGGCAACTGTAGCTTGGATAAACATCATCACAGCGCAACCGAATACCATTGTCATAAAAATACCGGAAGCGATGGCTGTATATTTGCCAAGACCTTCAACTGCCATATTGAAAATAGCTCCCCACATTACTGAAGTACAAAGACCTACCAGTAGGAATGAGAAGATGCCCAAAGGAATTTCTTCCCAAATAATTTCGAGTGTACCCCAATTCACACCCGGAAAAGCTACCGTGATGGTAGGTGCAAACATACCAAACAAAACGAGGATGATAGTAGCTGATGATACAACGGTAATCATGGTGCGGCTCGATACTTTTTCACCAATACTGGCACCTACGAAACGACCAATCAGCATCATAAACCAATAAACGGCTACAATCATACCTACTGTGCTGGCGGGGAGTCCGTAGTCACTGATGAGGTACTGTTGTACGAAGTTAGGTACACCTACTTCGATACCCATATATACGAAAATACCCAAAGTACCCAATGCAAAATGACGGTAACTCATAGCACCTTTGATAAGGTCTAGCTGTACAGGAGCTTGTTTAGGTTCTTCAATTTTAGTGAATGAAATTACGATGAAAGCCACAACGAAGATAGCAAGTGCAATCATCAAGGCAGGTGTTGCATCGGAAATTTTGGCTTTTGCAGCATCACCGATGAGAGCTCCCATCAGAATATAACAAGCTACAGCTGCGGTAGAGTTGAACACACCGCCAATCTGAATTAGCTGGTTACCGCTGTTACCACCACCTCCGAGAAGGTTCAGCATGGGGTTAACCACGCAGTTAAGGATACACATACACAGACCGGCGATAAAAGCACCAATCAGGTAAACAGCAAATACAAGACCAAGATTATTATCTACATCCATCAGACCGCTGATCCACTGGATAAGGATACCCACACTACCTACGACAAGACCGATAAGGGCGGTTTTTTTATAGCCATACTTAGAGATAAGCATACCGGCGGGAATACCCATTACGAGGTAAGCGATGAAGTTACCATAGTTACCAATCTGTGCAAGCACATTTGAAATTGGTCCTTGGTTTTTGATAATTGTTGCCATGGGTGTACACAGGTTGGTCACGAAGGCAATCATTGCAAAAAGGGCAATCATGATGATGATAGCACCCCATTGTTTTGTTTTTTGAGCCATTGTTAAATCGTTCTTTATGTTTATTTTAAAATTGTTTTGCTTATTTTTCTACGCCGAATTTGTAGATGGTTATCTGTTGGTATACCTCTTCCGGTTTTAATACACAAGAAGGGAAATGACCTTTATTCGGAGTATCAGGGAAATGTTGGGCTTCAAAGCAGATAGCGCTTCTGGCAGGGAAAGTGGCACCGTGAGCGCCTTCAAAGCCATTGTGCCAATTGGCTGTATATACTTGGACACCCGGTTCAGTGGTGTAAACCTCCATGCTGCGTCCGCTTTCAGGTTCAACACATTTAGCAGCAAAGCTAAGGGTTCCTTGTTCGCGTTTATTGAGTACATAGCAATGATCATAGCCGGCACCAAACTCTAGTTGTTCAAATTTGTCATTGATGCGGCTACCCACAGCATGAGGAGTACGAAAATCCATCGGTGTACCTTCTACTTTGGCTATCTCGCCGGTGGGGATAGATACATTATCCATTGGAGTGTAAAAGTCTGCATTAATAGTTACGATGTTGTTTTCAACGCTTGCTGTAGGATTGGCAATACCTGAAAGACTGAAAAAACCGTGGTGAGTGAGATTGACTAATGTTGTTTTATCTGTTACTGCTGAGTAGGTTATGATGAATTCATTTTGATTACTCAGTGTATAAACTACTGTTACATCCAAATTTCCGGGAAAGCCTTCTTCGCCATCAGCCGATAAATAATGTAGCTTCAAACTTTGCGGAGTTACTTGTTCGGCATCCCAAACACGTGCGTGGAAACCGGTTGGTCCACCGTGTAGTGAGTTTGGTCCGTTATTGATTGTCAGTGAGTATTCCTGCCCATCTAAAAGAAATTTTCCGTTTGCGATACGATTACCGTAGCGTCCTATTAACGTGCTCAAAAAAGGTTCATGACTGTTGATTACATGGTCTATACTATCATGTCCTTGGATGACATTAGCAAATTTGCCGTTTTTATCGGGAGCCATTATAGCTAAGACAGCACCACCGTAATTAGTGACAGCTATTTCAACTCCATTTTCATTCTTTAGTATGAAAAGGTCTGTTTGTTTCCCATCTACTGTTTTTTGAAAGTCGGTCCGTTTCAGACCGCACAAATTCTCATCGGAAGTTGATGTGTTTATCATATTATTGAAAATCTTTTTATAGTAAGTACAAAACTATTGCAAATAAAAAGATTTTCTTCGGTATTCCCAAACTTTTTGTGGAAAAGTGAACTTGCTAAACGTGAAATTTTAATAAATCAGCTACGATAAAGCTGCTTCCGCCGACAAAAATAAAATCTTTTTCACTGGAATGTTGTTTTGCTGCTTCAACTGCTGCTTTAACATTGGGGTAACTCTGACCTTGCAAACCGACTTGTTGTGCTAACGCTTGCAACTCATTTTCCGGCAGGGCGCGTTTTACATCGGCACGGGTAAAATAATAAATGGCATCTTTGGGCATCATGCTAAGCACTCCGCTGATGTCTTTGTCATTCACCATGCCCATTACAATGTGCAGGCGGTCATATTTTTGATGTTTCAGTTGTTCCACAATGTAGGAAATGCCTCCTACATTGTGTCCGGTGTCGCATACCAATGCAGGGTGTTCTTCCAATTTCTGCCAACGTCCCATCAGTCCTGTCAGTTTTGAAACATGGGCAAAGCCTTCGCGCACATTTTCTTCGGTGAGGTGGTAGCCTATCTTTTTTAGTTGGCGAATGGAAGAAAGCAGTGTGTTGGTGTTTTTAAGTTGGCAAAGTCCTCCCAATTCTCCTTTTAGTTCGGCGAAGTCTGTTGTTTGATAAATTCGTTCACCGGTTTCGTTGACAGAAGAACTTTGTAAGAGATGTTCTTCTTCGGCAAATAGGATAGGGGCGTGAACACTCTGTGCGCGTTCAATAAATACAGGTTTGGTTTCGGGAGTTGTTTCACCAATAATGATCGGTGTGTTTTCTTTGATAATACCGGCTTTTTCTCCGGCAATTTTTGCCAGCGTATTACCGAGAAACTGTATATGGTCAAAGCTGATATTGGTAATGAGACAGAGATCGGGATGAATAATATTGGTACAGTCCAAGCGTCCGCCCAGTCCCACTTCAATAATGGCTACATCCACTTGTTGAGTAGCAAAATAATGGAAAGCCATAGCGGTGGTAAGCTCAAAGAAAGAGGGGTGCAGCGGTTCGAAGAAGGTACGGTGCTTTTCAACGAAGTCAATTACGAACTTTTGAGAAACCGGAGTTCCGTTGATGCGGATTCGTTCACGAAAATCAATTAAGTGGGGAGATGTATAGAGGCCTGTTTTATATCCTGCAGATTGTAGAATAGCTGCTAATGTGTGTGAGCATGAACCTTTTCCATTGGTGCCGGCTATATGGATGGTATGGAATTTGCGATGAGGATGTTCGAAATATTCATCTAAAAGATAAGTGTTTTCCAATCCTTCTTTATAGGCATCCTTTCCTATGTGTTGGAAGAGGGGGGCACTATTATATAAATAATCCAGTGTTTCTTCGTAAGTCATAATCGTAAAAGTTATTGTCCGTTGTGATAGTATATGATAAAAATGGGCAGATATAAGAGGTAAAATACACTTTCATCCACTGTAAAGATGAAAACATTTTCTCTATAGTGGATGAAAGTAACTTTTTGGTCATAGCACAACGGCTATGAGGTAGTTAATCAAAGAAGTTTTTAAACTTTTTGAATATCTTTTCCTTGATGCTCAGGTTAGGTTTGAAGTTGTCAGATTCCTGCATCTTCTCCATTATTTGCTTTTCTTCTTTGTTCAGTGTTTCGGGTACGTATACACTGACATTAACCAATAAATCGCCGGTACCTGTACTATATCCATAGCTGTTTACATTTGGCAATCCTTTACCTCGTAATCGTAGCACTTTGCCTGGTTGAGTTCCTGCTTCAATTTTTACTTTTACTTTACTGTCGATAGTCGGAATTTCTACAGTTCCACCCAATGCAGCTGTAGGAATACTCAATAGAAGGTTGTATATCAAATCATTTTCATCACGAATCAGGTCAGGATGTGATTCTTCTTCAATGACAACAAGTAAGTCACCCGGTACTCCGTTGTGCTTTCCGGCGTTACCTTTTCCGTTTACTGTCAGTTGCATACCTTCGGCTACTCCGGCAGGAATTTTAACTTCCACCACTTCTTCGCCATATACGATGCCTTCACCCGAACAAACCTTGCATTTGTTTTTGATGATTTTACCTTCACCGTTACATTGGGGGCATACACTTTGTGATTGCACCATACCGAAGATACTTTGTTGAGTACGTGTCACGCTACCTGTTCCATGACATGTAGGACAAGTTTCCGTACCTCCTTCACCTTCGGCGCCTGAGCCGTGGCAGTGATCACATGCTACATATTTCTTCAGTTTGAATTTTTTTTCTACTCCCGTAGAAATTTCTTTTAAGCTCAGTTTGACCTTAACACGTAAGTCCGAACCACGGAATTTGCGTTGAGAGGCACGTCCGCCTCCACCGAAACCACTGAATCCTCCGAAACCTCCACTACGTCCTCCGAATATATCGCCGAACATAGAGAAAATATCGTCCATAGACATACCTTGTCCGAATCCTTCAAAACCGCCACCGGCAGCTCCACTCATACCGGCGTGACCGAACTGGTCGTAGCGGGCACGTTTGTCGGGATTGCTTAGCACATCGTATGCTTCGGCTGCTTCTTTGAATTTCTCTTCAGCTTCTTTATCTCCCGGATTTTTATCAGGATGATATTGTATCGCTTTCTTGCGGTATGCTTTCTTTATAACATCAATAGTGGCTGTCTTGTCCACTTCCAGCACTTCGTAATAGTCTCTTTTTGCCATGTTGTTTTATGATACTATTTTATTGAGCCACTACAACTTTGGCGTGGCGGATTACTTTATCATTCAGCTTATAGCCTGTTTGAACACAGTCCAGAATTTTTCCTTTTTGTTCTTCAGATGGTGCGGGAACCAATGCAATGGCTTCATGGTAATCGGTATCAAAATCTTTGCCGTCAGTTTCTATCTTCTGAAGTCCTTCCTGATTTAATACCTTTAAGAATTTGTTATAAATCAGTTCGATACCTTCGCGCATTGCTTTTACATCGTCCGAGGTCTCTGAAATATTCAAAGCGCGTTCCAAATCATCTAGAATAGGCAGGATGGCAGAGATTGTTTTTTCACCACCGTTTTTAATTAACTCTGCTTTTTCCTTCATGGTACGCTTGCGGTAATTATCGAACTCGGCAGAAAGACGTAAATACTTATCATGTTGTTCTTCTATGGTCTTTTGAGCGTCAGCCAAATCCTTATTTACCTTTTCTTCGGCAGATAGCTCTTCTGCTGCTTCCTTCTGAGTCTCTTCGTCAAGAGCAGCTTCTTCTGTCTTTTCTTGGTTTTTCAAAACTTCCTCATCCTGAGGTTGGTTTTTCTCTGTTGGGTTCATATTCTTATTAAACTTTTTGTTTTTCTTATTCTTACTCATAATCAGTCAGGGTTTTTAGGTTAATTTATTGCTAACAAATTTCGTGCCTAGTTGTTTCCCTGTCTCAAATATTTTGCAAAAGTAGGGAAAATATGTCACACTGGCATACTTTTCTGAATTAAAATGCCTACCTTTGCACTTTCAAAAATCGAAATAATATATAAACTAAGGTATATAAGGATGATTACAGTTTCAAACTTAGCCATTCAATTTGGTAAAAGAGTATTGTATAATGATGTGAATATGAAGTTCACCAATGGCAATATTTATGGAGTAATCGGTGCAAACGGTGCCGGAAAATCTACTTTTCTGAAAGCAATTTCAGGTGAACTGGAACCGACTAAAGGGTCTGTGACACTGGGGCCGGGGGAACGCCTGTCCGTATTGAGTCAGGACCACTTCAAATTTGATGAATATACTGTAATGGACACGGTTATGATGGGGCATACAGTATTATGGGATATTATGAAGCAGCGCGAAGAACTGTATGCCAAGACCGATTTTACGGATGAGGATGGTTTGAAGGTATCCGAGTTGGAAGAGAAATTTGCTGAATTGGATGGCTGGAATGCCGAAAGCGATGCGGCTATGCTGTTGAGCGGACTTGGTATCAAGGAGGACAAGCATTATATGAAGATGGGTGACTTGAGTGGTAAAGAAAAGGTGCGTGTTATGTTGGCACAGGCTCTTTACGGAAATCCGGATAACTTGTTGCTTGATGAGCCGACCAATGATTTGGATATGGACACAGTGACATGGCTGGAAGAATATTTGTCCAACTTTGAGCATACCGTATTGGTGGTGAGTCATGACCGTCACTTCCTTGACTCTGTTTGTACACATACGGTTGATATTGACTTTGGCAAAGTAAATATGTTTGCCGGTAATTATAGTTTCTGGTACGAGTCCAGTCAGTTGGCACTTCGTCAGCAGCAGAACCAAAAGGCAAAAGCCGAAGAGAAGAAAAAGGAATTGGAAGAGTTTATCCGTCGTTTTAGTGCGAATGTGGCAAAGAGTAAACAGACTACCAGTCGCAAGAAGATGTTGGAGAAACTGAATGTAGAAGAAATTAAACCGTCTTCTCGTAAATATCCGGGTATTATCTTTACTCCCGACCGTGAACCGGGAAACCAAATTCTAGAAGTGTCGGGGTTGCGTGCCGAGACAGAAGATGGAGTGGTCTTGTTTAATGACGTGAACTTTAATGTTGAAAAAGGGGATAAGATTGTATTCTTGAGCCGTGACCCTCGTGCCATGACTGCTCTTTTTGAAATCATTAATGGAAACCGTAAGCCGCAAGCCGGTAAATTCGACTGGGGAGTAACAATAACCACTGCTTATTTGCCGTTGGATAATACTGATTTTTTTGAATGCGATTTAAATCTGGTAGACTGGTTAAGTCAGTTTGGTGAAGGAAACGAAGTCTATATGAAAGGTTTCTTAGGGCGTATGTTGTTCTCGGGTGAAGAAGTGCTGAAAAAAGTGAATGTTCTTTCTGGAGGCGAGAAGATGCGTTGTATGATTGCCCGTATGCAGTTGCGCAATGCCAACTGTCTGATTCTTGATACACCTACCAACCACTTGGACTTGGAGTCTATTCAAGCTTTCAATAATAACTTGAAGAGTTATAAAGGAAATATATTGTTCGCTTCTCATGACCATGAATTTATCGAAACGGTTGCCAACCGTATCATTGAATTAACTCCGAACGGTATTATCGACAAGATGATGGAATATGATGAATACATCACTTCGGATCATATTAAGGAAATGCGTGCACGTATGTATGGAGAATAATATGTCTCCGAGATAATTTTTTTCAAGATAGAGGTATAAAGAAGGTGTGTCGTAATGAGCGAGGATGCTGAAAAAGTGATTTTTTTTAGTATTCAATCCTTTTTGGGCACTATAAAATATTTTGTGTAAATGTGAAATACGGGATTCAGCTTGAGTTCCGTATTTTTTATTTTATAGATTTGCAAAATGAAGAAAATTATGAAAGCAAAGAATCAAGCAGTGCCTGATGAGGTATTAAGCAAGGAGTTTCTTAGCCGGTTTAAGACAGAAGCCGATGTAAGCAATTTCCTGAAGCAACTACATGCCCAGGTATTGGAGAAAATGCTTGAAGGTAAAATGGATGCCCATTTAGGCTATGAAAAGAATTCTGTAGCGAGAAATATACTGGTAATTCCTGTAATGGCAGTTATGCGAAGAAAATTCAAACCGAACATGAAGAAGCTGCCATTTCCATTTCCCGTGACCGTAACGGCCAATTGAGTCGATAGCGGTCCCCAAACATGAGAGCCGTGGTCTTCCATTGAAGAAATAAGAGTTTCACCATCAGGCGCAAGATGAATTTCCTATTGTTTATTTTCTGTGTCATATATCAAATCTCCTTTTGCATTTTCACATTCAAAGGAAGGATATGGACAAATTACCATATCTTTGTCGTCATTACTGCACCCATATATGACAATGGACGGACATAACACAAATAAATAATTTAAAAATGTCTTCATGAGAACAGTATTTAAGAAGTTAACAATAGATTCCTTATATTTCACACCATCGGATATCCATATATATGTATAGGCTTACGCGTACGTACGTGTGACCCGATGCGTACGTACGTGTAGCCCAACGCGAATATACGCGTGACCCGATGCGTATATACGCGTTGCCAAAAGGCCTTGAGGTTTTAAGCAAAGTTCGGCATCTTTTTGTGTAAGGGTAGATTGCATCACTCCCCCTCACCAAGTCAGTTATTCTCGTTCTCCGTTCATCCTTACATTTTAATCAAAACATTCATATAATCAGACGGTTAAGAATGTAAGGATACCCTTTCATCCTCCTTTCAGCCAGGCTTATCACGTCCTTTCAAATCTGCCTTCAGTATTTGTGTCACGCCCTCAAAAGTATTACGAATGAAAGGAGGCTGAAAGGAGGCTGAGGGGACAATGTAGAGTCCCTATTCACTACCGGCCCCCCCCATCAACAGGACGTTTCAACGGATAATGAAAGGATGACGAGAGAAACCGATTTCCGACTGTAGAGCGGAATAATAGTGATAATCATTTCTTCAGATTTCCACATTTCTCTTCTATCAATAGACTATGTTTATCGATTAGGCTATTGATACTATCGTTAGGAAGTTTGAAGAATGTAGAGTCAATGCCATACAGCTGGGTAAACACACATCTGCAATACTTTTGGGCCTGTATTGTATCGACTCCGCTTTCTGCCATAACCTTGGCGAATGACGCAACATTCTTATCTAAGAATTTCTCAAAAAGGACAGCATTACTTTCCTTCTTACTCTGACATCCACATACAAACGAAGCCAGAACCAAGCATATCAACCATGTCTTTTTCATAATTTATCCGATTTTATTCATATTCATGCCAAGAGAAAAGCCAGTACCACCATCATCCCAAATACAACCAGAGCACCCACATGTACAACTCGGTGGAAGTGGGGAACCACTGCCATAATTCATATTAGGATCAGGGAAAAGGCATCCTTCTGGACCTGTTGTCTCATAAAAGCATGAAGGAGGGAAGAAGCCTGTTCCTTCATTTTTTTATTGTCTTGTCAGACAAACGAATTTTTTCTAAAGTCTTAATCTTTTTCATACAATCTAATATTTAATGGTTCACGATAATTTAAAAAAGTTCTCTTTGGAAGATTAAGTATAGCAGTTTCTAGTTTCTCATATAGCTCATCTCTATTTAATAACATGATATATTTTTTCAATTGCAGGCAAATATTTTTCCACAAACATTCATTATCCTAACAGAAGGATATTCATTATTTAAATATGATATATGTTCATTTTTCCTCATAATAAAATAATCTAGATACTCTATTAATTCATCTATAAAGCCACCTTAATTTAAATGAGGAGGATTTATTTTTCCCATATTAGTTTAAGATGTTGCAATCTTATAAAAAAACAATACAAGCAAGAAAAACAGAATTTATTTGTCCAAATTATCACATTTTCATCTTACATCAGCATAATCTAGAGCATGACATGACCGTTTTTCGCTAAAAGCCCAATTCCCCGGATAACCTCACCCCTACGGTTAACAAAATGACAGGACTACTGAACCATTGGGAACAACCCTTCCGTACATACGTTTTTTCACACATACAATAGTGATTCCTTCTTCAGAAAATTTATCTTAATGATGAAAATCCACCTGATTAATAATGTGTATTTGGGGTGTTAAATAAGTTATTTTATTTGTTGGCTTTAATTCTGTTTGCTTAATTTATAGAGTAATATAAATCTTAAAATAGGATATACTATGGAAAGGTTATTGTTATTATTGTTTATGGGAGTTCTTTTTTTCTCCTGTTCTGATTCTTCTATAAATAAAGAGAGTAACAACACTACTCAAAATATGGAACAAAGAAGTTTAACTTCCATGTATACGGATTTGATTAATTCATTTGAAGATGTTTCTGCCCGTGGGTTAGATGGTGTTTCTATTTTGTATCCTGATTATTTTGGAGGAGCTTATGTAAAAGATGATAAGGTGGTCATTTTTTTTAACTAAAGAGTCCGATAAGGATTTCGTTAAAAAGGATTTATCTAAAAGAATTGATTTGAATTATGTTTCATTTGTGGAATGTGATTATTCTTATGCTGAATTAATGGATTTGGATAAATGGTTATTTGATTTCTTTACGAAAAATAAGAATAAGTCGTTTTTGAATACTTTGCATGTTGATGGGTGGAATATAAATAAGAATAAAAATAAAATTATTATTAAATTAAATGATTGTAGTAGTTTTTACATTAATGGATTTAAGAATAAAGTAATAGATACTCCAATGATAGGTTTTGAAAAATCTAGAGGAAGATTGAAGTAACATTATACTCCGGGAAGTGTTTCCGTTGATAATCACAGGGGAACTTCTGCAAGTTTAGGCTATAGGATAAAGTCAAAACATTGACAATGCTATCATTTAGTTCTGCCATTCTGAGCTTTGCGAAGAATCTGTTAACATAAAGTAGATGTAAACACTTCCTTCACTACGCTCAGGATGACAAAATGATAAGACTACCGAGCCATTGGGAATAACCCTTCTGCGCATATGTTTTTTGTGCAGGAAGGATAAGTTACGTATGGCATCAGAACTTAAAAAGTCCACTTCTTCCACACCATTCATTTCCACCACCACGGTATGGGGCGGATGGTATAAGTATGGCTGCTGCCATCGGCATACTCTTCCAGCTTCCCGTCACCCCATTTGATGAGCCCGGTCAAGTCGCCGGGAGGTGTGCATTTGTGATATACCTTCCTCGCTTTTTTATTAGCCTTAAGACTTGTTTCCACTCTTCCATTTTTCGGCATATTCATTCAGGATTCTGCGAATGCTCAGCCCTATTTTGATGTAATCTTTCTCATTAAGATTGGCTAAAGAGACTCGTATGCTCCATTCAGGTCCGTCGAATCCCCCTCCGTTCAGCACTACCAATCCGGTTTCTGTTGCCAGACGAAAGACCACATTTAGTGGATTATATGTTGATTTCAGGTAATGGACGAAATCATCGCCATAGAATTTCTTTGCCCATACCAGCATATCTATTTCCGAATAATATCCGGCACGAAGCGGGTCATCGGGTAAAATAAATCCGGTATTATCCCATAATGCTTTCAGTCTGCTATGAATCAGGTTAAGCATGGCATGACGATATTTATCCTCTTTATCAAGCAATGAGAAAGCAGCAAACAATGACATTTGCATTTGTTGTGGAAGTGACAGTCCGGCGGTGTGGTTTAGAGCAACCTGACGGCTGTCGGCCACCATGCGGTCAATGAATTTCATCTTTTCTACATCTGTAGTCAAAGAACCGTATCGTTTGGCAAGTTCACTTTTGCGTTTACGGGGTAAAGCGGCAATCAGCTTGTCGAATACATTATTTTCGTGGATGGCATTGACGGCTATGCGCCATCCCGTAGCTCCGAAATACTTCGAGAATGAATATACGCAGATGGTATTGAACGGTAAATCTGCCAACAGACTTCTAAATCCGGGAACAAAAGTTCCATAGACATCATCTGTTATTATCATCAGGTTTGGATTCCAACGATTTACTACGTCTTTGATGGCATCTACACATTCCTTGTTCAGCTCGTAGCTGGGCGGATTGCTCGGGTTAATTACAAACAGGGCTTTGTACTTCGGGTCACGCAACTTGTTGATATCCTCTACTTTGTATTGCCAGGTGTGCAAGCCGTTTTCGTCTATCGTGTCAGCGCTGATGTTCAGTACGTCATAATCGTAACGAGTCAGTTCGGGTATTTCGATGTATGGAGTAAAGGCAGGAACCATCAAAGCGATGCTGTCTCCGCGGTGCAATAGGAAGTTTTCTTCTAACGAATCGAATACATAGCACATGCCTGCCGTACCGCCTTCGGTGGCAAAAAGGTCAAAGTTGCCTTGAGGGGGACGTCCGTCACACATTTCCCGATTCAGATAGTCGCGTACAAGTATTTCCGTATACTTCAGGATACGGTCAGGCATCGGATATTGGTTGCCTGCCATACTTTCGGCCCACTCATGTACTAAGGAATCAGGATCGACTGCATGTTCCATCAACATATAATTATAAGTACGCTTCAACAGACCGATTCCCGGTTCGCCTTCATGGGTTTTCAGCCACAGCTCAAACCGTTGGGCAATACCTTCTTTCTGAGGAATACCGGCTATTCCTTCAGGCATATCCATGACACGTCGAGATTCTGCAATGGCAAAAGATCCCAAAATGAAGAAGGCTTCACGAGCTTCGGTGGCAATCCAGTTGGGGTTTCCTCTGCCGGCATTCAGCATGACGTGTGCCATCTTCTTCACACTTTCATCTGCCATTTCTATCAAACGGTTCTTGAGCTCAAACGGACTGATTTTTTCCAAGTTCTTGTCCATTTTCGCTACGCTGCTCTTATCGCTTAAATATTCCATAATGTTATAAGGTTTAGATGATTACATTAATAAAATAATGACTACTCCCCAAATAATGAGAAGGGTGTTCCCCACGGCGTAGGTCACGGTATAGCCGAGCGATGGGGTCTCACTGTCTACTGCTTCCTGAATAGCTCCCAGTGCAGCAGTGGTAGTTCGCGCTCCGGCTGTGCATCCCAATGCCAGTGCAGGATGGAAGTGAAATACATATCGGGCCAATATCAGTCCTAGCAATAAAGGCAATGAAGTGGCAAGGATGCCGATAATAAAAAGCATCGGTCCTACTTCTTTCAGTCCTTGGATGAAACTGGGACCTGCAGAGATTCCTACGACGGCTATAAACATATTCAATCCTACATTATTCAATACCCATAGAGAGGATTCCGGAATTTGTCCGAATGTGGGGTGTTTACTGCGCAACCATCCGAATACCAGACCTGCAATCAGTGCTCCTCCACTTGTGCTGAGACTGATGGGAACTCCGCCTATGTGAATGGCCAAGGCGCCGATAACTCCTCCTATTAAGATGCCGATGCCGACAAATACCATATCGGTAGCATTGGTAGGCCGGTCGATATATCCTAATTGCTTAGCAGCTGTTTCTACTTCTTTCTTCAGTCCTACCAATTCTAATGTATCACCTGAATCGACCACGGTTTGGGCAAACACGGGAATATCAATACCCGCACGTTTGATACGTCTTACACTCACTCCATGCATGAAAGGTTGCTTACGAATGAATTCAAGTTTTCGGTTGGCATACGGTTTCTTATGTATCATGACCGGCAATACCTCTACAGGGAAATCAAGCAACTGGGGATCTATCACTTCTTCGCCAATCCAATCTTCTTCTCCTATGGCAAATTCACGACGTCCACTTAATACTACTTCGTCACCTTTTTGTAATAATTGTCCCGGAAGAATTTCGTTAATAATGGTATGATTATGCCTCATTCTTTCAACAAACAGCCTTTTCCCTTGCGAAATAAAGTAAGATTCGAGTTGCTCTACCGTTTTACCGTTTCCAAACCAATCGTTTTCTATGGTATAAGCACGGAATACGACCGGTCGGCGAGCATGTTCGAAGCCGGGTTCATCAGCCTCACTCGTTCCCATTTTTGCTTCCAGTTCTTTACAGGCAGCTTTTACTTTTTCCAGTCCGCCCAACATTTTCGGACCCAAAGAAGAGAGTACCCATGCTGACCCTGCAGTTCCGTAGATATAGGTAACAGCATAGGCTACGGGAATAATATTTATCATATTGTTTTTCTGCTCTGTGCTGATGTTTAAGCCATTGATGGTGTCGTCTGCTACTCCGATAACAGCAGAAATGGTTTGTGCACCTGCCAGTAATCCGGCTGCTTCGCCTGCATTATATCCCATTATAAGTGCTAAAATCCAGGTTATAACCAAACAGCCAACGCACATTAAGACGGCAAATCCCACTTGTGGCAAGCCGTCTTTTTTTAATCCACGAAAGAATTGCGGTCCCACTTTGTAACCGATGGCAAATAAAAATAGTAGAAAGAAAACCGATTTGACCGGCTCTTCAATGGTGATGTTGAGTTGACCTACCAGTACTCCGACCAAAAGTACGCTGGTGACGATTCCCAGACTGAATTGTCCTACTTTGATTTTACCAATCCAGAATCCTGCGGCAATAGTGAGAAAAATAGCCAGTTCTGAATGTTGTCTTAATAGATGTATTACCCATTCCATATATTCTTATTTCTTTTATAATTGCAATCTACAACAGAAGGGATAAAAAGAAGTTGAGTTAAAATCATCCAAATTGTGCATAGTTCTAATATTTTTTGTTTTATTTGCACAGATAGGATGATTGAAGTATGAAAATTGAAGCGATTGTAAAATATATTGTAGTGAGCTTCTTACTGTTTGCAAACTTGAGTTGTAAAGAAAATAAAGACGAAACACTTATAGCAAAAGTAACTGACCTGACAGAAGAAGAAGAGGTTATATCGGATATAGAGTATGATGGTGACGGCAGAATAATACGTTATGGTGATACTCCGATAGTGTATGCGGGCGATAAGGTAACCATAGGAAAAATGGATTGCCTTCATTCGGGAAATAAGCTTTGCTCGGTAACTTTTAAAATGGCTAAAGGCAAGGCGATAGAAAGTCGTACACGTTGTTTGTTGAAAAGAGGTTCGGAAACATGGGATGTTTTTAAGACTTCGACTTATGAATACGGAGCTGATACATTGTGTATCAAGTCGGACTATTTTGGAGTGGAAGGAAATGATTTCTTAAAACGCGTCTGTACGAAATATATATTTGGTGATGATGGAAAACTGATGGAATCCATTACCTCACATCATGAATTAAATGACAGTACTTATGTGTGTCATAGTTATTATAATTATGATAATCATATTAATTATCGGGCAAATTTGAATATACAGGCTTATGTAATGGATAGTGATGGCTTGGATGGCTTTTTCTATTTTTTACTAAACTTGGGGGATTTCAGGGTAGATACAGTTTTGCCCAATGATATCGGACGTTGTGTAAATCATGGTGCTGAGACTTATAACGTGCATGCTAACTATAGATTGGATGATGAATCTCCGATAAAGATAGAAGTCCTGTATAATTATACAAAACTTCTGTCTCGTATCGAATTGTCTTATAAGTCATTAAAGTAGTTCATCCAATAGGATATAGATATCTTCTTCCGAAAATCCTTTTTCAATAAGGTATTTTTTGTCTTCCAAATAGAAGGTAAGGAACATGTTACGGTCTTCGCACATACTCTGTGCTTTTTGATAATAGTTGATAGCCGTTTCGATATTTCCTAATGTATAGTATAAATGTCCTGCATTCATCCAGTCTTGCATTTTGGGCTTGGTAGCCTGAAGCAGTAGATCATAATATTTACGTGCTTCTTCATATTTGCCGATAACAAATGAACACCAGCCGATAGCACGGCGTGCATTATTGGGATTTTTTTCCAGGTATTCCACTTTAAAGAAGTACCCCAAAGCCTCTTCGTATCTTTTCAAGGCTACCAGACATTGACCAATCTGTAAGGACAGGTTTAAATTGTCGGGCTGAACAATTTCTACTTTTTTGAAGTATTGCAATGCCTGTTCAGGCATGCCCAGCTTATGGTAACACAAGGCCAGATGACGGTTAGTCCATAAGGCATCCGGGGCAATGATATCAGCTTGTTTATAATAACTCAACGCTTTATCGTAATTTCCCAATTTCTGGAGGGAATAACCGGCTTTCTGCCATAACTCGGAGTTGGTTTTATTCTCTTCAAGCAGGATGCTGTATAGCTGGAATGCTTCCTCCATATAATCTTTTTGGAAGAAATAATCTGCCAACTTTTTCAGTTCTTCAGGTTGGGTTATTGCTTTTTTAAGGCTGTTATATTTCCACAGTTCAAAGCGGCTTTCGAAGATGTCTTTTTCTTCGGAACGGCGAGACCATAATTTGAAGAAGCGATATAAATCATGAATATACTGGCGACTGATATTCTCTTTTTTCAAGGTGGACTTCGTCATCTTTGTTATCTGTTCCAGCTGTTCTTGCGATACAGAGCTTTGCTCGTTCATCTGATGTATCATCAGCTCTCTTTGTGATTCAGGCATTTGTATCAAGCTGAAACAGAAAGAATATTTATCTGAATTGCAGAAGGAATCGCTATTGAGTATAATGTCCAATAAGGACATTCTCTTTTCTTCATTATCTCCAAATATGGTAACAATATCGGGAAATTGGCGGTCGAAAGGATAGAACCAATGTGACATTTGGCGGAAAAAAGGGAACTGCTTTAGTTGAGAGAATGTGCTCATATAAACATCAGCTCCCTCCATTTGCAATTCGCCCATTTCACGTAATTTGTCAGTAATGCCCGATTTGTCAATCCAGTTTTCCCATTCCGGGTTAAGATCATCGGAGTCTTCTGTTTCATCGAACCCGATTTTGTTGGCGTTCCCAATGCGCGGATTTCTCATCATTTCGGGAATGATTTCTTCCCGCATCTTCCTGTCTATTTTCTGTGTCTCGCGTGAAAGCTGCAATTGAATCTGTATGGTATGCAGGTTCTTAATAAAATCAGCATCTTCATTGAGTAGTGAGAGCTTTGCACGTGCTTCGGGATACATCATGATACGATGTTCATGGAAAAGTGCAGTTATCACTATACCTACGATAGCACGTTGGTTCACCATAGGATCAGGGTGATTATACGCTTCGAGGAGCAGCATATATTTTCGTATATCAAAAATTCTGGATTGGCTCATCGTGACGGCACTGATGAAGACGCAAAGATCATTGACCGGTACCAGAAGTGAATTGAGCAGTGTCTGGGCTTCCTGTGCTTCGGCTTCCGTCCAATATAAAGAAACCCAGGTTCTTTCGAATAACTCGTTGAGTGCTTTTTCATGACGTTCGCGTATTCCTGCCAATTCTGATTTACAGCGATTGGCATCACTGTAAATCAGAGGAGCTGTCGCTGCATCTTCCGTATAGGCTTCCAATTGCATTTGCAGCTCGGAAAGAGTATGCGGTTTAGCGTGCTCATAAGTGCGTATCAAATCATAATATAAAGCAAAAGAAGATGTACTGTTTTTCATGATATGTGTCCGTTCTGCCATTTCGTAAGCCGATCGGAATATTTTATTATACATATCCTTTTGTTTGGGATCTTTTATGCCCTTTGCGTTGTATTGCAACATCAGATCGTATGTCGTTTGCAGTGTTTCTACGTCAGTACGCAGCTGCCAGCTGGAACATTGGCTGGCCATGGCATGGATTTGTACCAATGCTTCTTTCAAACGATGATTTTCGAGTAAATTGAAAACGTATTCTATTTCATTATGCATATTAGCCATAAGTTATATTTCTATTTATGTGTAAAACAACCGGAAGCCCTTTTAAGTTCTCATTTCAGCCAAGTGGCACGTTTCCATATGTATTCCATCGGTCCGTGTGAATGATGGCTCATCCACCAGCGGCAGAATGTAAACTGCAAGATGAAGAATGCGATACCCGCCAGGCAACTGACAGTGATGCCACATTGGTTGTGAAGAGCAAATCCCCAGTTATAGTATAACATAGAACCTACTATGCTTTGAGTAATATAGTTGGTAAGACTCATCTTTCCGTATGGAGTGATTTTCATTAAAAGATAATGCATATTTGTATTATAGAATGCAAAGATAACTCCCGAAACCAATACCAACATGAATGAGAAGTTAGAAAGCGAGGTGATGATAAGTGATAAAGGGGTCAATATTGATTTATTGACAATGAATGCCGGCAACATATTGCCTAATCCGTATAAAGGAAAGAATGCGATAAGTGCACCGGCAAGTATTTTATTCCATACCTTCAAGTTCTCTTTTTGGAATAGTCCGCGTCGTCCGATTAACATACCCAACAAAAACAAAGCTGCCGTTTGGAATACACGTCCGTGATCCCATGCCCAGGCAAGACTGGCTATTTGTCCTTCCCATAAATTCACCCGGACTGTTTCCAAAAACGAACCATGACTTTGTACGGCAAAGGTGGCATCCCAAAAGCTGCGGGTGGGAATGGCCGGAGTAATGAAAGACGGGTCCAGGCAGGCACGTATTACATAGTAAAGTGGCAAAGGCTGTATCAATAGCACGCAAGCGAGAAGGAATACCCATTTGTCTTTCAGACGGCAGGTGAGGGGCAGGATAAAACCTACCAGTGAATAAAGTACCAGCACTTCCGCGGTGAAGAAGCTGGCATTGATATTGCCTATTAAGAATAACAGGATGAGCCGCCAGCAGAAACGTAATCGGAAATCGTTGCCGCGCATGCGCTGATTATCGTTCTGAATAAAAAAACTAAAGCCGAAGAGAAGGGCAAATACGGCATATGCCTTTCCGCCGAACATGAAGAATAATCCATTCCAGATTGCTTTGTCCGTAAAGTTGAGCCAGTCACTCTGCGTGGTTGTATCTGGAAATGAATAGAAATTAAAATGCTCAATGGAGTGCAGAATGATGATTCCCATTACTGCCAATCCGCGTAGCACATCGGCTACATCTACACGTGCGTGTCCTTTAATTGTGCTTATTACTTTTGTTTCCATGATTTAAACATTGAGTCACAAAAGTAAGTAAAATCTTAAATAGTTGGCTATAATTAGAGGAAGTAATAAGAAAATTCTCTAATTTTGTTCCCATCTTAAACGAAGATATGGACATTTCGGAATTACAACGTATATATGCCGGACACCCGAATACTGCGGGATTGGCTGCGTTATTGGAAGATTCCTCGGTGAGGACTATTTTCCTGGGAGGCTTACATGCTTCAGCGACACCTTTATTTATTTCCTCCTTTATCAGAGAAAATAAACAGACGTTTGTTTTTATATTGGGAGATCAGGAAGAGGCAGGTTATTTTTATCATGACTTGACGCAAGTAAATGGAGAAGAGAATATTTTATTCTTTCCTTCTTCATATCGTCGTGCCATCAAATACGGGCAAAAGGATGCGGCAAATGAGATTCTTCGCACGGAAGTATTGAGCCGTTTGCAGAAAGGTGATACTTTGTGTGTTGTAACCTATCCCGATGCTCTTGCCGAAAAGGTTGTTTCACAAGAAGAACTGACTGATAAAACATTGAAGCTGAGTGTAGGTGAACATGTGGATACTGAGTTTATTGCAGAAGTGCTTACCGGCTATGGGTTTGAGCATGTGGATTATGTGTATGAGCCGGGGCAATATGCAGTAAGAGGAAGCATTATCGATGTTTTTTCTTTTGCTTCTGAATATCCTTATCGCATCGATTTCTTTGGTGACGAGGTGGATAGTATCCGCACTTTTGAAGTGGAGAATCAGCTCTCGAAGGAAAAGAAGCAAAGCATAGCCATTGTGCCGGAACTGACAAAGGCGACGGACAGGAACGGTGTTTCTTTTTTTGAGTTTATACCAAAGGATACCGTATTGGCAATGAAGGATTTCCTGTGGGTACGCGAAAGAATCCAATCCGTCAGAGATGAGGCGCTCTCTCCACAGGCTTTGGCTGCTTATGAAGGGGAGAAGACAGAATTGATGAGTTTGGAGACAAAGTTGATTGATGGTTCAGAGTTTGCAGTTCGTGCGTTAGAGTTCAAAAGAATAGAATTTGGGAATAAGCCTACGGGTACTCCGCAGGCCACTTTGCCCTTTGATACAAGTGCGCAACCGATTTTTCACAAGAACTTTGATTTGGTAAGCAGTACGTTTACCGATTATCTGGAACATGGCTATACATTATATATATGTACGGACAGTGAAAAACAGGCTAAGCGGTTGAAAGATATTTTTGAGGAGCGGGGAGATAAAATAGCATTCACTCCGGTCAATAAGACATTGCACGAAGGATTTAGCGATAATACTCTTCGGAGCTGTTTTTTTACCGACCATCAGATATTCGACCGCTTTCATAAATATAACCTTCGGAGTGACAAGGCCCGTAGCGGCAAAGTGGCACTGACATTAAAAGAGTTGAGCCAATTTGAACCGGGAGATTATGTTGTGCACATTGACCATGGAGTAGGGAAGTTTGCCGGGCTGGTGCGTATCCCCAACGGCGATACCACGCAAGAGGTTATCAAGTTGGTTTATCAAAATGAGGATGTCGTCTTTGTGTCTATTCATTCCTTGCACAAGATTTCCAAGTATAAAGGGAAGGAAGGAGAAACTCCGCGCCTCAATAAACTGGGTACCGGTGCTTGGGAGAAAATGAAGGAACGCACCAAGACCAAGATTAAAGATATTGCCCGTGATTTGATTAAGTTATACTCTCAGCGAAAGCAGGAGAAGGGCTTCAGCTATACTCCCGACAGCTTTTTGCAGCATGAGCTGGAGGCCAGTTTTATTTATGAGGATACTCCCGACCAGCTGAAGACAACTCAGGATGTAAAGGCTGATATGGAAAGCGAACGTCCGATGGACCGTCTGGTGTGCGGGGATGTTGGTTTTGGAAAAACGGAAATAGCAGTGCGTGCTGCTTTTAAGGCTGTGACGGACAACAAACAAGTGGCGGTACTTGTACCGACTACCGTATTGGCTTATCAGCACTTTCAGACTTTCCGTGAACGATTGAAGGATTTTCCGTGTAAAGTGGATTATCTGAGTCGGGCTCGTAGTGCCAAAGACAGTTCCCGCATCGTGAAAGAATTGGGAGAAGGCAAGATTAATATTCTGATTGGTACGCATAAAATTATTGGCAAAAGCATTAAGTTCAAGGATTTGGGGCTACTGATTATAGATGAGGAGCAGAAGTTCGGAGTCAGCGTAAAAGAGAAACTTCGCCAGATAAAAGTCAATGTTGATACTCTGACCATGACGGCTACCCCTATTCCGCGTACTTTGCAGTTTTCACTGATGGGTGCGCGCGACCTTTCTGTGATACAGACTCCTCCCCCCAACCGCTACCCCATCCAGACCGAGGTGCATACATTCAATGAAGAAATTATCACTGAGGCTATCAACTTCGAGATGAGTCGTAACGGTCAGGTATTTTTTGTAAACAATAGGATACAGAACCTGGTGGAGCTGGAAGCAATGATTAAACGAAACATCCCGGACTGCCGTGTTTGCATCGGTCATGGACAGATGGAGCCGGAAAAACTTGAGAAGATTATTTTCGACTTTGTGAACTATGATTATGATGTGCTGCTGGCGACTACCATTATCGAAAGTGGAATTGATATCCCCAATGCCAATACCATTATCATCAATCAGGCGCAGAATTTTGGGTTGAGCGATTTGCATCAGATGCGTGGACGTGTGGGACGTAGCAATAAGAAAGCATTTTGCTATTTATTGGCTCCTCCACTCACTTCGTTGACTCCCGAAGCCAAACGTCGTCTGCAGGCCATAGAGAACTTTAGTGATTTGGGTAGTGGAATTCACATTGCCATGCAGGATCTTGATATCCGTGGAGCAGGTAATATGTTGGGTGCCGAACAAAGTGGTTTCATTGCCGATTTGGGATACGAAACTTATCAGAAGATTTTGGCTGAGGCTGTGAAAGAGCTGAAAGAGGATGAATTTGCAGACCTTTATGCTGAAGAGCTGCAAGCGGCAGGTGAGGAAAAAATAAGTGGTGAAAACTTTGTGGATGAGTGTCAGGTGGAAAGTGATTTGGAATTATTGTTTCCCAATGAATACATTCCCAGCAGCAGCGAACGTATGTTACTTTATCGTGAGTTGGATGGCTTGGAGCTGGATAAAGATGTGTTGGCATTCAAATCCCGTTTGGAAGACCGTTTCGGGAAAGTTCCGCGCGAAGGTCAGGAACTGCTTCGCATTGTTCCTTTGCGCCGGATGGCAAAACGCTTGGGTGCAGAGAAAGTTTTCCTGAAAGCCGGACGAATGACGCTGTTCTTTGTGAGTAATCCTGACAGTCCTTACTATCAGAGTGCAGCCTTTGGAAAAGTGATTGATTACATGGGAAAGAATCCCCGTTATTGCAATCTTCGTGAGCAGAATGGTAAACGCAGTATGGTGATAAAGAATGTGGAAACAGTAGAAACAGCGGTCGGCATCTTGCAGGAAATAGTAAGCCTGTAATATCGTTTTTCACCGGTATCTTTGGCTTTTCCGAATATTCTCTTTATCTTGCCGATTATTAACGTTGTAAATCATACATTTAATATGCGGCAGCTCTTTATACTGTTCAGCTTGTGCTTTAGTCTTTCGCTTACTGCGCAAGAGAAAATAACCTTGTTGTTTGTGGGAGACCTGATGCAGCATCAGGCACAAATAGAGGCTGCCCGTGTAGGGACATCCTATGATTATTCGTCTTGTTTCAAGCATGTAAAAGATGAGATAAGTGCGGCAGACTTGGCTGTTGCCAATCTGGAAGTGACATTGGGTGGCAAGCCCTATAGCGGTTATCCGGCGTTTAGTGCTCCCGATGAATATTTGTATGCTGTTAAAGAGGCCGGTTTTGATGTGTTGCTTACAGCGAATAATCATTGTCTTGACCGAAGGAAAAAAGGATTGGAACGCACCATTCTGATGCTGGACTCCTTGCATATTCCACATGCGGGCACTTATGTAAATAAGGGCAAACGGGATGAGGGCTATCCCTTGTTGATAGAAAAGAATCATTTTCGTATTGTTCTGCTCAATTATACTTATGGAACAAACGGCATTGAAGTCACTCCGCCCAATGTGGTGAACTACATTGACCGGGAACAAATTAAGAAAGATATTCTTAAGGCGCGCCGCATGATGCCCGATGTCATTATAGCGTGTATGCATTGGGGGATAGAATATCGTTCGTTGCCTGAGCGTTCGGAACGGGACTTGGCAGATTGGATGATAACTCAGGGGGTAGATCATGTGATAGGTTCTCATCCCCATGTACTTCAACCCATGGAGGTCATACAAGATAAGCATACTCCTGCCAAACATGTCGTTGTGTATTCATTGGGTAATTTTATATCAAACATGTCGAAAGAAGATACGGATGGGGGAGCTATGGTGAAATTGGAATTGCAGCGTATTTTTAGAATAACTCGTTTGATTAACTGTGAATATTCTCTAGTTTGGACTTCACGTCCCAATTTAAGTGGAAAAAAAGGATTTGAGCTTTATCCGGCTTCTTTCCTTGATAAACCGATTAAAAATGAGGAGGTTAGTGCGATGAAACGTTTTCTTATGAGAGCTAGAATATTGTTTGATACATACAATAGAGGAATAAAAGAATATTTTTTTTGAATAATTTTTCGGCAAAAAGTTTGCAGATATAAAAAAAAGTCTTACCTTTGCATCGCTTTTGAAAGGAAAGCCAATACGGTGGCTGTAGTTCAGTTGGTTAGAGCGTCAGATTGTGGTTCTGAATGTCGTGGGTTCGAGTCCCATCTGCCACCCCGATAGAAGAGGAAGTTCGATAAGAATTTCCTCTTTTTTATTGTAGTAGGGGCTCAGTTTGAAAAGGGCTCTGGGGGGCGGTTCAGTTTGAAAACTTGGGGCAATCCGAAAAGTTGTTTCGGCTTCAAAAGAAAGTTGATAAAAGTTGCTTTCACGCATTGCATGTATTGAATCCTTTTGTTTATCAATGTTTCGGTGTGAAAGGAGACCGATAATGTTCATTTCACACAAAATCTACCCCGTCAGGGAGCATGTTTTACATGTACGTTCGCATGTACCTCCAAAAAGACAAGGACATTTTTTTTAAAGACCAAGAGCTTTCCCAAAAAGACCATAGTCTTTGTAAAAAACTTCAAGACCTTTTTGAAAAAGTTGGAAGAGTTTTCAGAAAACTTCAAAGTCTTTTCGAAAGGTACACTACAGCCTTTTATAATAGCACTCAATTTCCATATATCTTTCATCAACCGTGGATTGGCTTTATTTTAGATTTTAATTTATCGTTGAATCGAAAAAATACATTAATTTTGTTCGTTAAACGCATAATAGCAATAAAACAATGAGCAATATTTTGAAGTTGACCTTAATCTGTAGTTTGATATTCCATGTCTTGATGGGGAAAGCTGCCGGAGTCGGAGAATTAAAACAAATAAAAGAGAACTACAGGCAGATGTTAATACCGTCATCCATAGAGCAGGATTCATTGCTTTCGGATTTGATAAAGATAAAACCGGAAAAGGAGATGTCTGATCAGGCGGTAGTGGAGTTGCACCAACTTTATCCTTTTGATTTGAAAAAAATAGATGGTTATCTGTCATTGATGTCGGCAGACGGTTCGTGGACTGACATTAATTATGCAGATACTAAGCGTTCAGGCTGGGAACCTAAACTCCATGCGGAACGAATATTGGAACTGTCGAAACTGTATTATTCAAAAACTACAGCGCATTATCATTCGGAAAAGGTAAAAGAGGCAATTCATTTAGCTTTGAAATATTGGTTTGATACCAAGCCTCGTTGTCTGAACTGGTGGTATAATCAGATTGGTATTCCTAAAACACTGGGAGCTGCTTTTATTTTATTGGAAGAACAGTTGACAGAACAGGAGCACCGGGCTGCTGTAGCGGTAATGGAGAATGCTAAGTTCGGGATGACGGGACAAAATAAGGTATGGTTGGCCGGAAATGTCTTGATTCGGGCTCTTTTGCAAAATGATGCAGATTTAGTGAAGGCTGCGCGAGATGCTATTGCCTCGGAAATTGTATTGGGTAGAAAGGAAGGGATTAAAGATGATTGGAGTTTTCATCAGCATGGTCCGCAGCAACAATTCGGAAATTACGGATTGTCTTTTGTCACGGGAATGAGTTTCTTCTTTCAGCTGTTCAAAGATACCGATTACGAGTTCACCGGACAGCAGAGGGAAATATTGGTTTCGTTGATTGACAAAGGTTATAGATGGGTGATATGGAACAGATATATGGATGTCAGCTCGTTGGGACGGCAATTCTTTCATAATGCTCAGATACATAAGGCATATAGTTTGGCATTTGCTGCTGAAGATATGGGATTGGCAGGTTTTCCTGCGCATGGTAATACGTTGATAGGTCATAAACATTTTGATGATTCCGATTACACGGTTCATCGTAGCAAAGATTGGATGTCTTCGGTTAAAATGGCTTCTCGCAGGGTGATTGGTACGGAGTTGGTAAATGAGGATAATCTGAAAGGATATTACTTGGGAGACGGAGCAACTTATTATTATGTTCGGGGAGATGAATATTTGGAAGTATTTCCTTTTTGGGACTGGCGGAAGATACCGGGTGTCACTTCGTATGAGGATATTGCACCGATGCCTAATGTCAATGTGACAAGGTCCGGGAATAACAGTGATTTAGTGGGTGGCTTGAGTAATGGAAAAATTGGAATGACAGCCATGGAGTTGAATCGTGACGGACTGGAAGCGCATAAAGTATGGTTATTTGCCGATAAATTTGTTTTCTGTTTGGGGGCCGATATTCATTCAGATACAACTTTGTGTGTAACAACTTCCATAGATCAGCGTTCAAAGAGTGGAGAACTTTATGTTTGGAATAAGAAGAAATGGAGTGCAATTACAGGAGCAGAAGCGTTCCGGCAAAAAGATTTGCGCTTTTTTCATGATGCTGTCGGTTATATTGTTTTGGACGGGGATACATGTGTGGCACAATCGGAAGAACGCGAGGGACGTTGGAGCGATTTTATGGGAATGTATACGCCTGCTACTCTTCATGGAGAAGTGGCGGCATTGCATTTGCGTCATGGTGTGAAACCGTCGGGTGCTTCCTATCAATATATTGTTCTTCCTGCCGCTACAAAGAAGGAGGTGGAAGAGTTTGATCCAAAGATGATTAGAGTTATTAAAAATGATAAGGTTGCTCAAGTTGTTTCTTCTCCTGCATGTGGAGAAGGATATTGGATGGCTGTTTATCAATCAGAAAATTTTGATATCGAAGGATTGTTTTTTAAAGCGGTTCTTCCGGGTATTTATTATGTAGAGAAGGGATTGGGAGGTCTGGAAATAAAATTATCATCTCCCTTTAGAATTTCGAAATAAATAAATTGCAATGCAGTTATATAGCCGAAAGGAAAGTATTGAACGGATGAATGACTTGGCCGGCAAGGGTAGGCCGTTTCTTTTTATCATAGACTATAAACAAGAACATTCCTATGTGGAGGAAATCAGTGAGATTGATTCAAGTTTTTGTCAGTATAGTTTTAATGGGATAACCAATGTAGAAAAGAGGTGCGAAGAATATGACGGAATGTTAATATGGGAGACTGCTCCACCGGCTTTGGAAGAGTATCGCATTGCTTTTGATGTGGTGAAGAATAATATATTGGCAGGTAATAGTTATCTTACTAATCTGACTTGTCAAGTTCCGGTTAAGACTAACTTGACGCTTGAAGCTGTTTTTCGGTATTCCGAGGCAAAGTACAAGTTATGGCTGAAAGATACGTTGGTTTGTTTCTCACCCGAAATCTTTGTCCGCATCGAAGAAGGAAAGATAAAGTCGTTTCCCATGAAGGGTACAATCGATGCTTCACTGCCTGATGCATGTCGGCTTTTGATGGATGACAGGAAGGAAGCGGCCGAGCATGCCACTATTGTAGATTTAATTCGGAATGATTTGAGTATGGTATCGGAACAGGTGACCGTTACCCGTTACCGTTATTGTGATTGTCTTGAAACTAATAAGGGACCGATACTTCAGACAAGTTCTGAAATTTGCGGGGTGTTGCCTGAAGATTATTTGTCACATATCGGAGATATTCTTTTCAGGCTCTTGCCTGCCGGCTCCATAACCGGCGCTCCAAAGCCGAAAACAATGGAAATTATTGCTGAGGCCGAAAACTATGAACGGGGCTTTTATACCGGGGTAATGGGATATTTCGATGGACGGAATTTGGATAGTGCCGTGATGATACGTTTCATAGAACAGGAGAACGGACATCTTTATTTTAAAGCGGGTGGGGGCATTACCGGCAAAAGTGTTTTGGAGAGTGAATACAATGAAATGAAACAGAAAATATATGTACCAATTTATTGAAACCATACGGATAGAGAAAGGAAATGCCTGCAATCTGTTTTATCATAATCGGCGGTTAAACGAGGTCCGTAGGTATTTCCGGCCGGAATGCGCACCCTTGCAGTTGGAAGATTATCTGCACTTGTCTGCTGATATGAATGGTGTGAAATGCAGGGTGGTATATACGGAAGAAGGCATAACGGAGGTATCTTATTCTCTTTATGAGATGCGACCTGTCCGGTCTCTGCGTATGGTGTGTTCGGATACTATAGACTATTCTTTCAAGAGCACAGACAGAAGAAAGTTGAATAGTTTGTTTCAGATTCGTCAGGATAAGGATGATATATTAATAGTGAAGAATGGGTTATTGACAGATACTTCAATTGCTAATATTGCTTTATATGACGGGAGTGACTGGTATACTCCCTTGCATCCTTTGCTGAAGGGAACCAAGCGGGCGGAATTGCTGGATAAAGGCGTATTGAAAGAAAAAGAAATAAAAAAGGAAGAACTGTCATCTTTTTCGGCGGTAAGATTGTTTAATGCAATGATAGGTTGGGGAGCCATAGAGTTTCCGGTTGCCAATGTGTCTGACTAGATTGTTAATCGCAGGCATTTTTTTGAGAGTTTCTTTTGTTTCCTTAAATAATTTGCTATATTTGCAAAAAAAATATAAATATAGGTAAGGTATGAGATTGCGGACAGTTGCAAAATTAGGTGTAGTGCTTTCTGTTGTATTGTTCTGTATAGCAGTTGGTTTTTATGGATTTACACGATTGAGCATGACCGATAGAGGTCGGGAGTTCAATCTCTTCTCCTTGGTACCTTCAAACAGTATTGGTGTTTTGGAAAGCGATAATATCAATTATTTTTTAAATGATTTTCCACAACTTAATTATAGCAATGAACTGGGAGATTTTCAGTTTCCCGGTTTATTCAATTTTATTCTTGGGGGATTGAATGAGTATGCCACTCAGAAAGCACATGGCCTGAGCAGTCGGATGAGCCGTTTATTGGTAAGTTTTCATGCTCCGGGGTCTCCGCGTGATCAGGTTGTATATTTCCGCATGGGTGCAGGAGACGAAAAGTTACTTGCCGATATGTTGCAAGAGCGTGCTCCGGGTGAGTTTCAGCCGAAGAAAGAAAAATATAGAGGAAAGAATATTTATATTTATCCTTTGAATAATAATGAATTTTTGGCTGTTTATAGTGGGTCAGGTTTCTTTGTCGCGAGTTATCAGAAGCGGTTAATAGAAGAAGTTATAGATGCCAAGGAGGACGAAACGGCATTGAGTGATGATGAGGTATTCTCGAAGGTATTTGAGAAAAAGAAGTCTCATAATTTCCTCACATTATATGGTCGTACGACTTCGATGCCTTTCCTGCAGAATAATAATCGTTGCTGGAGTGAGTTTGATTTTCATATGAATAGTGATGTGGTATATCTTACGGGGGATACTTTTATGCCTGATACTTGCAGCTGTACTTCCGAGTTTGTGGCAAAAATGCAGTCAGTGCCCGATGTCAAGGAAGACAGCGTTGTTATTTCGGGCAATAAAGATTCGATGAACGGGTATATGGATGAAGCAATAGAAGAAAACGACGGTAGTGGTCGGACACTGTTTGACGAGTGTGTGGCGAATCTTTCTCGTGACGCTTCTTTCATGTTAGTGGCCGATATGCATAAGGTTTCTGAAAATCCTGAGCGTTTTCGCCCTTATCTGCCGCCGTTTATTTTAGAGAATGCTACTTTATTTCATTCATTTATTCTGTCTACCCAACTGTCAATTTCTGAGGACCGTCTTTCTCATATTATGGTGCTGACGTACAAGGACTAACGTAGCTTATGCTGATGAAAGTGTGGAGCTACTTTTGTCCGAAAGTAGAATAAAGAAATAACCGTTAATACTGCTCCGAATAAATAAGCTATTTTGAAAGTGGCTATTTGTGCGATATATCCGCCTGCCAGCATACCCACTCCTATACCTACATCCCATGAAGTAAGGTAAGTGCTGGTAGCTGTACCTCGTTGGCTGTTGGGAGCCAGATTGACAAACAATGTATTGAATGCCGGAAACATGGTTCCAAAACCGATACCCAGTAATAAAGCTATGAAAAAGAAGAAATAGGTAGTCCACTGTAGGCTGAAGTCGATTAACCACCCACAGGCACTCAGCCCGAAAAAGCAGAAACAAACCAAATAAAGTCCGGCTTCGATAACTTGTGTTATCTTGCCACGGTCAACCAATCGTCCGCTGAATAGTCGGCTGGTAGCCATTCCAAAAGCCATAAATGTGAAAAAGAAACCTGTTTCAGCCGTAATTCCTATTTGTTGCGAATACATGGCAATATAGTTGGAGGTCATTCCGTAAGGTACGGACAGTAGTAACAGGCAGATTCCGGCAGGAATGCCTTTCAATAAAATAAATCGGTCGAGCGATATCGGTTCTCTTTTCACGGGCTCTTTGACGGGGGTTTTCACCAATGATGCCATGACCAGTCCCAAAGCGCAACTGACCAGTGCACACCAAAATATCACTTCAAAAGAGTATGCATTATGTAGAAATAGTCCTACCATCGGGCCGATGCTCATTGCCGTGTTGTTCATCATTCCATAATATCCCAGTCCCTCTCCACGCCGTGAACTGGGCATGATGTCGATGACTACCGTGTTTCCTGCTACCGTGACCGTTCCGAAGGCTAAGCCGTGGAAGATGCGGATAAGTGTGAATAAAGTGAGGGTGCCCGCCAACAGATATCCGCCGAAGGCAGCCGTAAAAAGAAAATAAGCTAATAAATAAAGCGGTTTTCTGGCAAAAGTATCCAGCAGATAGCCCGAAAACGGACGGATACATAAGGCAGCTATTGTGTAACATGAAAGGATAATACCAATGGTTCCTTTTTCGCTGTTAAATATCTCGGCTAAATAGAACGGCAGTACCGGCATTAGTAAATAGAAACCAAAGTAGAGCAGAAAGTTGGCTGCGAGAATTTCTATATAGTTTTTTGTTACTAGCTTATCTTTCATATATTGTCATATAAAGAAACGATTAACAGACAAAAGAATGTTCCGTCTATTAATCGTTTTATGAAATTCAAAACAAAGACTGATTAATTGGCAGCTTCGAACTCTTTTAAGAAACGTGTATCATTTTCAGAGAACAAACGCAGGTCGTTTACGCGATATTTCAGGTTGGTGATACGTTCGATACCCATACCCAATGCATATCCTGAATAAACTTTGCTGTCAATGCCGTTGGCTTCCAGTACATTCGGGTCTACCATACCGCAACCCAAAATTTCTACCCAGCCGGTTCCTTTACAGAACGGACATCCTTTTCCACCGCAGATATTACAGCTGATATCCATTTCCGCACTTGGCTCGGTGAAGGGGAAGTAAGAAGGACGTAAACGGATTTGAGTTTCGGCACCGAACATTTCCTTCGCAAATAAAAGCAATACTTGTTTCAGGTCGGTGAATGACACGTTTTTGTCAATATAGAGAGCTTCTACCTGATGGAAAAACGCATGTGCACGATAGCTGATAGCCTCGTTGCGATATACGCGCCCCGGACAAATAATTCGGATGGGTGGCTGGGTGCTTTCCATTACCCGGCTTTGTACGGATGAAGTATGCGTGCGCAAAATGACATTGCCCTGTACATGCTCAGGGTTGGCTTCAACGAAGAAAGTATCCTGCATATCGCGTGCCGGATGATCTTCGGCAAAGTTCATGGAAGAAAAAACATGCCAGTCATCTTCTATTTCCGGTCCGTCGGCAATACTGAAACCGAGACGGTGGAAAATATCGATAATTTCATTCTTGACAATACTTAACGGATGGCGGGTTCCCAATTCGATAGGATATGCCGTGCGGGTAAGATCCATTTCAGCGGCACCGTTGTCTTGTGTTTCAAAAGCTTCCTTCAATGTGGATATACGTTCCTGAGCCTTGTTTTTCAGCTCATTCAGTTTCATTCCCACTTCCTTCTTTTGGTCGGCAGGTACATTGCGGAAGTCTGCCATCAACTCATTAATTGCTCCTTTTTTACTGAGATATTTAATACGGAGGGCTTCTAATTCCTCTGCATTAGCAGCGTGTAAGCCTTCAATTTCCTGAAGTAATTGTTCTATTTTAGCTAACATACTTTCTTCTTTATTTTTTTAATGACCGCAAAGTTAGCGAATTAAACCGAATATTTTGCTGAAAACTAAAAAAAGAGATACTTTTGCATTGATTTTTTCTAAAAATAGAAAATGAAGAAACTGATTATCGGAGTTTGTCTGCTTGTGCTGATTAGCTCCTGTGGAGGTGGTAAAAAGAAAATAGACCCCTTCGAGATGCTCACTGAAGAGATTGATTCGCTGGCTGCCGTTCCTGATACGGTGGAAGTGATGGAAGTGGTGGAAGAAGAACCGATGGTTCCGGCTACCGCAGATGAAAGTTTTGCCGACTTTATCTACAATTTTGCAATTGACGAAAAGCTGCAAGTGTCGCGTATTGTGTTCCCCTTGCCTTATTATACGATGGATAAGAAGGAACATATCGAAAAGAAAGATTGGAAACACGACCCGTTGTTCAGCCAATTGGACTCTTATACTGTTCTTTTTGACAAAGCGGTGGATATGGAAGCGGAAAAGGATACTACTGCTACCAGCGTGAAGATTGAGTGGATTTATCTGAAGACAAACAAGATTAAGAGATATTATTTTGAACGTTTGAAGGGGTTGTGGAAGTTGGAAGCCATTGATTTTGCAGATATGCCGGAGAATGAGGACAGCAAGGAGAGCTTCTATGAGTTCTATGAACATTTTGCCAATGATTCTCTTTTCCAGCAAACACGCCTTCATAATCCATTGAAGTTTGTTACGGTAGACCCGGACGATGAATTTCAAATAATTGAAACTACCCTTGAGGCAGGACAGTGGTTTGCTTTTCAGCCGGTACTTCCCCGCGAGTTTCTGACAAATGTAAATTATGGACAGAATGAGAATTCTAAATCGAATACAAAGGTAATTGAGATAAAAGGATTCGGTAATGGATTTAATAATACGCTTTACTTTGAACGGCGCAATGGGTTGTGGAAATTAGTGCAGTTTGAAGATTTAAGCGATTAACCCTGTTAATGACTGATGAAAGAAATAAAGGAGTATTCATTGTTGCCGCATAATACTTTCGGCATGGATGTAAAGACGTCTGTGTTTGTAGAATATGGGTCGGTTGCTGAATTGAAGGCTATATTATCAAATAAGGATTATTTAAAACCGTCATGGTTGCATATTGGCGGGGGCAGTAATTTGTTGTTTACGGCAGATTATGAAGGAACCGTTCTGCATTCGGCCATTCATGGTTATGAAGTAGTGGATGAGAATGATAAAACTGTCGACATAAGGGTAGGAGCCGGAGAGGTATGGGATGATTTTGTGGCTTTTGCCGTGCGGCACGGATGGTATGGTGCGGAGAATTTATCTTTGATACCGGGAGAAGTGGGTGCTTCGGCTGTGCAAAATATTGGTGCATACGGTGCGGAGGTCAAAGATTTGATTGTTTCGGTAGAAACACTGGAAGTCTCTACGGGGCAGGAACGTGTGTTTGCTAATGATGAGTGTCACTATGCCTATCGTGAGAGTATATTCAAAAAAGAATTGAAAGGAAAATATATCGTTACTCATGTGACTTACCGTCTTGGAAAACATCCGCTTTTTAATCTCGAATATGGTAATGTGAGAGGTGAATTGGAGAAACGCGGATGCGAGATAACATTGGACAATGTGCGTAATACAGTAATTGAGATACGTGAAGCAAAGTTGCCGGACCCGAAGGTGCAAGGCAATGCCGGAAGTTTTTTTATGAATCCTGTTGTATCGCGTCTGCAATTTGAAGCATTGCAAAGAGAATATCCTGAGATACCTCATTATAATATGGGAGGAGATAGGGTCAAGATTCCGGCAGCGTGGATGATTGATCGTTGCGGCTGGAAAGGTAAACAGGTAGGCAATGCAGGTGTTCATTCCAAACAGGCTTTGGTATTGGTAAATTGTGGAGGAGCTACCGGAAGAGAAATCGTAGATTTGTCCCGGCAGATACAAGAGTCTGTCTTTTTGAAATTCGGGATAACTGTTTCTCCTGAAGTGAATTTTATTTAACTGTTATATGAAGATTACAATACTAGGCAGTGGAACATCTACGGGAGTACCCGAAATAGGGTGCAAATGCCCGGTTTGTACCAGCAATGATCCTCGGGATAACCGTTTGCGTTGTTCGGGACTGATAGAAACAGAGGGAGTGCGGATTTTGATGGATTGTGGTCCTGATTTTCGTGAACAGATGATACGTCTGAATGATTTTAAACCCCTTGATGCTGTATTCATCAGTCACGAGCATTATGATCATGTGGGTGGCTTGGATGATTTACGTCCCTTCTGTCGCTTGCGTGATGTGCCGGTTTATGCGGAACGATATACGGCAGAGCGTTTGCGTCAACGTATTCCTTATTGTTTTGCAGAGCATCTTTATCCGGGAGTACCTCGCATCCTGTTGAAGGAGATTGTGCCGGATTCACCTTTTACGGTTGGCAACTCGAAGAAAGCTAAGGTAGAGATTATTCCCGTTCGGGTGATGCATGGCAAACTTCCTATTTTGGGATACCGTATTGGTAATATGGCATGGATTACAGATATGCTGACCATGCCGGAGTCTGAGTATGAGCTTCTGAATGGACTGGATGTACTGGTGATGAATGCTTTGCGTCCCCAATCTCATAGCACACACCAAAATCTACAGGAAGCATTGGACAATGCAAAGCGTATCGGAGCTAAAGAAACTTATTTTATTCACATGAGCCATCACATGGGATTACATTCGGAAGTTGAGAAACTGCTTCCCCCTCATGTGCACTTTGCTTATGACGGAGAAGTAATTTCTGTCGGTTAGACTGTCGGTTTTAATGAATATTGGCAAAGTCCGTTTAGCCCGCATTCTTCACATTTGGGAGTTCTGGCCATGCATACATACCTGCCGTGCAAGATGAGCCAGTGGTGGGCTGTCGGAACGATTTCTTTTGGGATGTATTTCATCAGATATTTTTCGGTGGCCAGCGGAGTAGTACAAGTTTTCGGTACCAAGCCGATGCGGTGGCTTACGCGGAAAACATGAGTATCTACTGCCATTGTTGCTTTATTGAATACCACGCTTTGAATTACATTGGCGGTTTTTCTTCCTACTCCCGGCAATTTTATCAGCTCTTCCAGTGTACCGGGCACTTCACTATGAAAATCTTTAACCAGCATCTGTGCCATGCCGACCAGATGTTTTGCTTTATTGTTAGGATAACTCACACTGCGGATGTATTCATAAATGACTTCCGGCGTAGAGGCTGCCAGGGCTTCCGGTGTAGGGAAATCCCGATAGAGAGGCGGGGTAATCATGTTTACGCGTTTGTCTGTACATTGTGCGCTGAGGATGACTGCTATCAGCAGCTCGAACGGATTGTTATAATGCAGTTCCGTTTCTGCAACAGGCATTGCATTTTGAAAATACGTTATTACCTTATCATATAATTCTTTTTTTCTCATGATTGTCCTTCACTTATTCCCGAGGTCTTTAATTTAAATTAGTTACAAAGATAATACTGTTTCTCAAAAAAGTGCGTATCTTTGCATCCGAATTAGAAAAAATAGACGTATGATGCCGTGAATAGCGGTCGTGTATTCTAGAACACCACGTAAAAAACAGGAAAAATGAAGAATAATAACACTGTATCTGTATCTTTTATGTTGCTTGGCATACTGTTCTGTGTATGTCTCGTTGCAGCAAACTTATTGGAAACCAAGGTAGTCCGGATTTGGAAAATTACTGCAACTGCCGGGCTTGTCGTATTCCCTATTTCTTATATCATCAATGACTGCATAGCCGAAGTGTGGGGCTTTCGTAAAGCAAGACTGATTATTTGGATGGGTTTTGCCATGAACTTTATGGTTGTCGCGTTGGGGCAACTTGCCATTATGATGCCTGCAGCACCCTTTTGGGAAGGGGAAGAAGGATTTAATTTTGTTTTCGGCATGGCACCGCGTATTGCTGTGGCAAGTTTGACTGCCTTTTTGGTTGGTTCTTTTCTCAATGCTTATGTCATGAGTAAGATGAAACTGGCTTCGGGAGGCAAGAATTTTTCACTTCGTGCCATCACTTCTACATTGGTGGGTGAAAGTGCCGATTCGCTGATTTTCTTTCCGATTGCTTTCGGAGGGTTGATGCCGGTGAGTGAGCTGATTAAAATGATGATTCTTCAAGCTCTTTTAAAAACAGTTTATGAAATCATTATCCTTCCTGTTACCATCCGTGTAGTGAATTATATAAAGAAGGTGGACGGAAGTGATGTCTATGATGAGAATATTTCCTACAATGTATTAAAAATCAAAGAACTATAAATCATGAATAGGAGTGATGCATTGGTTGTGTTCAGCGGTGGGCAGGACTCAACTACTTGTCTGTTTTGGGCAAAGAAACATTTTAGTAAAGTATATGCGTTGAGTTTTGTCTACGGACAAAAACATGTGAAAGAGGTGGAACTGGCACGTTCCATAGCTGCCGGGGCAGGAGTAGAGTTTGAAGCGATGGATGTTTCTTTTATCGGTCATTTGGGTAAGAATTCATTGACGGATACCACTATTGCAATGGACCAGGATAAGCCGGCCGATAGTTTCCCGAATACTTTTGTTCCGGGGCGTAACCTGTTTTTCTTGAGTATTGCAGCTGTTTATGCTCGCGAACATGGCATTAACCATATTGTGACCGGTGTGTCTCAGACTGATTTCAGCGGTTATCCCGATTGTCGGGATGCTTTTATCAAGTCATTGAATGTCACACTCAATCTTGCCATGGACGAACAATTTGTTCTCCATACTCCGTTGATGTGGATTGACAAGGCAGAAACATGGGCACTGGCGGATGAACTGGGAGTTCTTGATTTGATTCGCAGGGAAACTTTAACTTGTTATAATGGCATTCAGGGTGATGGATGCGGACATTGTCCGGCGTGCAAACTTCGCCGTGAAGGTTTGGAAAAATATCTGGCAAGTAAGAAGTGATTTACTTGAAACTAAAAAATAATAACTATATGGAAAGAAAAGATGAACTGACAATATTAGGAAAGAAGACGGAATACAAGCAGGATTATGCTCCTGAGGTGCTGGAGTCTTTTGTTAACAAGCATCCCGGGAATGATTATTGGGTGCGTTTCAATTGTCCCGAATTTACCAGTCTTTGCCCCATCACCGGACAGCCGGATTTTGCTGAGATTCGTATTTCTTATCTGCCTGACATGAAGATGGTAGAGAGCAAGAGCCTGAAACTTTACCTGTTCAGCTTTCGCAATCATGGCGATTTTCATGAAGATTGCGTAAATATCATTATGAAGGACTTGATTAAACTGATGGAGCCTAAATATATCGAAGTAACAGGTATCTTTACTCCACGTGGCGGCATCTCTATTTATCCGTATTGCAATTACGGACGTCCGGGAACAAAATATGAAGAATTGGCGCAATATCGTTTGCGTAACCACGATTTATAAACGGCGGGCTTCCACCCAAGGGGAAGATGAACTTAAAATCGTTCACTCCTTTCGGTGGAAGCAAAATATCTTTAGGATAATTCCAGCCCCAATGCTTCTTTTAATTTTAGCAGATTGGGATTCTTTTTACTCATCATCTGGAAACGTTCTACATGGCTATAGGCACGTATGTTTTCAGTCGGGGCACTTACCCGTATTGTCATCGTTATTTTTCGGTTATGGAGACGTTCCCGCAAGTGGTTTTGAATTGCCTGAACCAACTGCGTCATATATTTTTCTACCATCTCGTTGTCTACCAATACTTCGAAAGTAGTATCATTCAGCAGTTTCGGATGCATATTCATCATACGTGCCGAGTTCGCTTTCTCTTCAACTGGCAGATTAGCTGCAAATTCACGCCAATAATAGTTTAAATCTTTTTCGTTAAAGATATAATTCTCATACGACGCACTGCTTGATGTAGCGGTTGCATGGGCGGCAGAGGTGTTTTTTGCATCTGTTTTCTCAGCTGTTTGTTCATGCAGGGGACGGCGTATGGACATGCCCAACGTACCCGCTTTAAATACTGGAATTTTCTTTTCTTCCTTTGTCGTAGGCAGCGGGTTGGGACGTCCACCCGTATTCATTCCGTTTGTAGAACCTTGTGTTGCAGTCGGTGATGAAGCAGCCGGAGCAACACCGGTCTGTGCAGCGGCAACCGGAGCCTGAGGCTGCGATTGCGTGGCAACTTCAGGAGTTGCTTGCTGTGTAAATATGGGTTTTATGTGATTCTTTTTAGGGCTGCGCCCACCGGCCAAATCGTCAGCGTCGGGCAAGGTCAGTTGCGCACATTGTATCAGTGTCAGCTCTACCAGCAAGCGTTTGTTCTTGCTGGCGCGATAGTTTAAATCGCAGTCGTTGCACAGCTTCATGGCTTTGTACAGGAACTTGGCCTCGCACTTCCGGGCTTGTGCCTGATAACGCTCACGGATACTTGCACCTACCTCCAGCAGTTGTAAAGTTGAGGCATCCTTGCTCACCAATAAATCGCGGAAATGTGAAGAAAGTCCCGTAATAAAGTGGCTGCCGTCAAATCCTTTTTTCAGTACATCATTGAAAAGCAGCATTGCTTCGGGTACCTTGTTTTCAAGTAATAAATCCGTCAATTTAAAGTAGTATTCGTAATCCAATACGTTCAGGTTCTCGATGACACTCTTATAAGTAATGTTTCCCCCTGTGAAGCTTACTACCTGATCAAAGATGGAAAGCGCGTCACGCATACCTCCATCCGCTTTTTGGGCAATGACGGTCAGCGCTTCGGGTTCGGCATTGATATGTTCCTGCTTTGCCACATATTGCAGGTGCTCTGTGGTATCTTTAATGCCGATGCGGTTGAAATCATAGATTTGGCAACGGCTCAGGATAGTAGGCAATATCTTATGCTTTTCGGTAGTGGCAAGGATGAAAATGGCATGATGAGGAGGCTCTTCCAGGGTCTTCAGAAAAGCATTGAAGGCAGCTTGGGACAGCATGTGTACCTCGTCAATGATATATACTTTATATTTGCCGATTTGCGGCGGGATACGTACTTGCTCTATCAGCGAACGGATGTCTTCTACGGAGTTATTGCTGGCGGCATCCAGCTCATGAATGTTATATGAGCGTTGCTCGTTGAAGGCAAGGCACGATTCACATTGGTTGCACGCCTCTCCGTCAGCAGTGGGAGACAGGCAGTTGATGGTTTTGGCAAAGATACGCGCACAGGTTGTCTTGCCCACACCGCGTGGACCGCAGAACAGGTAGGCATGTGCCAGCTTGCCGGTAGCAATCGCATTTTTCAGGGTAGTGGTCAAAGCACGTTGGCCCACAACCGATTCGAATGTAGCGGGACGATATTTTCGTGCCGATACGATATAATTTTCCATAAGCGGAGTTCCTTTACTAAATATGAGTTCTGCAAAAGTACATAAATTATCGGTGTTTTTATGTATGGTTGCCTGAAATATTTCTATCTTTGCGCAAAGGAGAAAAAAGAACGTTAGATATGAGTAAATTGCTGACTATTTGGAACTACATCCGGCACCATAAGTATATGATTACGCTGCTGGTATTTCTTGTGGTTATTGGTTTTTTGGATGAAAACAGTCTGATTCAGCGCGCAAAGCACCGTAATGAAATAAGTACGTTAAATAGTGAAATAGAAAAATACAGAAAGCAATATGAGGAGGATACCGAGAAGCTGAAAGAGTTGACCAGCAATCCCGAGGCTTTGGAGAAAATAGCCCGTGAGAAGTATCTGATGAAGAAACCAAATGAGGATGTTTACGTTTTTGAACAATGAAGAATCTTTATAATATAATATTTATGGCAGGTGCCGGGCTGTTGCTGCTTGGTGCAGTATTGCAAATAACCCGTTGGGATTTTGCTCCTTTTATATACACAGTGGGTGCGGTGATGTTCGGCTATGTACAGGTGATGGGAAATCGGTATGATGGCAAGAACTTTATCGTCAAGCGATTGAGGAGGCAGCAAATCTTTGGTGCCATTGCATTGGTTTTTGCGGGAGTACTGATGTTTGCGATGAACCGTAATGAGTGGATTGTCTGTCTTTCCATTGCTGCCATACTCGAACTGTATACAGCATTCCGCATTCCGCAGGAACTGGATAAAGAGAACAAGTAGAGCATTCTCATCTTTTGAATAAAATGCCGGTTTTGTTCTATTTTGATTCATCTCAGCACATAAGCCAAGAATGACCGGATGATAAGTCCTTTCATCAGTCGGATTAACTTCTTTTTCCTTTTAGGTTAAGTCTTCACGTACGGCAAACTTTTATAGTCTTCGGCTGTGGACTGTATAGTCTGCTGCAATGGACTGTACAGTCTGTTACGGTGGACTGTACAGTCTGTTATAACAGACTGTAATAATCTTCCGCTTAAAAGGTCTTAGACAGTGGTAAGAAATAACTTAATCTTCCTTTTGTTTACAGATAAAAAGTAGATGACCGGTCACCCCGTATTGTATAATTTCCGGATTTCGAGGGGAAGGAAGGCAAAAAAAAACTAAACCGGTCTATCCCATCGTCAGCTGTAGGGGCAGGGTTTGCCTGCCCGAAGGCACAAAGCAAACTGTTTTCGGGCGAGCGAACCTCGCCCCTATAAACTAAACGACAGCATTATCCACGTTTTGACAGCCTCTTTTTTAGAGACGAGGAAGGTAGTGTGCTAAAATGAAAGCAAACTACCACTATTCCACAATAGTCATTTCATCTATCAGATGTTTTGCACCTGCAAACTTATCGATGATAAACAAAGTATATCGGATATCTACGCAAGCGGCACGTTGTAACTGCGGATTGTAGGCGATATCACCTGTCAAACCTTCGTAGTTACGGTCGAATCCGGTACCGATTAATTCGCCTTTACTGTTGAAGACCGGTGAACCGGAGTTACCTCCCGTATTATCGGTGGCTGTGGCAAAGCAGATAGGCATTTCTCCGTTTTTCATGGCATAACGGCCGAAATCCTTGTTGTTATACAATTCTTTCAGTTTTGCCGGCACCACGAACTCGAAATTATCCGGGTCTTCTTTTTCCATTACGCCTTTCAGTGTCGTATAATAACTGTATTCCACTCCGTCCTTCGGGCTGTAAGAGCCGATTTTTCCGTAAGTGAGACGTAATGTAGAGTTGGCATCGGGATAAATGGGTGTGCCTTCCTGTTGTTTCAGTTTCATCATACCTTCCACCCATGTCTTGTGTGCAAGGTTGTATGCATCCGTTTCTGCTTTCATAGCCTGGTCGGTCTTTTCATACCCTTCGTCTACGGATTTAGCATATTGCACCATCAAGTCGTTTTCTATGGTTTTGGCATCCGGTTTGGCCATGAACCGGTCAAAGGCTTCACGACTGCGGAAGATAGAAGTATCGAAACAGGCATCTACAAATGCATCGATATCTCCTTTGAACTTCTTGTCTATCACCCGGAATATGCTGATGCGCTGTTCGGCAGGAATCAGTTCGGCATAAGTCTTTAACAGTGCCTTTGAGACTTTGCGGTCTACTTCGGGACTGTAATCTTTATTAAAGAACTTGTCGGCCTGTTTACCCAACCGGCTCAATGCATGATCCAGCGGATTGATTTCTTTGGTAGCGTGGGGCACTTTGTATCCTTGTTTCAGTGCTTCCAGCACTTGGTCTGTGGAAGGAATTTTATAGAATTCCGTTCCCAGTTTGCAAACTTCATAGATGGCTTGCTGGTGATAAACAGCGTCATGGCGTTTGCTTACGATTTCGCGGATGGCATCAAATGCTTTTTGATAAGTATCTGTTCCCGTTTTGCGGCCGTATGCCAGAAGTTTTTCTTGTTGCTGCTTCTTGGTGTCGAGCACATTGAGGTGAATCAGTCCTTCGTTCATGCCGATGGCATTCTTCCAGTAGTTGGCAGAAGATGCATACTTGCTGGCATACTGGATGCGTACTTTATCACTTTTCAGCATTTCTTCGAGCAGATTGTTGAGGCGTACCGTACGCACTGTCTTACGCATGAAATTGGTAGTCTGCATACGTTCTTCCACCTCATCGGAAATCATATAACGCCAGTTGCGTCCGGGGAATCCCATTACGAAAGTAAAGTCGCCCTCTTTCACACCGCCCAGATTGATCGTAAGGTGTTTCTTCACTTTCAGGGGGATATTATTCTCATTGTATTCGGCCGGTTTGCCATCGGGGGCGGCATATATGCGGAACATGGAGAAGTCACCGCAGTGGCGGGGCCACATCCAGTTGTCTGTGTCGGCTCCAAACTTTCCGATGGAAGAAGGGGGAGCACCCACCATGCGGACATCCTTGTAGATGGTCTTTACAAAAAGATAGTAACGGTTTGCTCCGTAGAAAGGTTTCAACTCCAAGGCCGTGAAGGGAGTGACTTCTATGTTCTCCTGCTTGGCAAAGCGTTCGGCCACTTTGCCAAGGTAAGAAGGAGAGAGGTAGTTCAGGCCTTCCGGGTCCTTGTCCTTAGCCAACTGTTCTTTTACATAAGGAGTGATATCCAGAATTTTGTCGATAAAAGTAACGGTCAGCCCCTCGCAAGGCAATTCCTCCTTGCGGGTCATCGCCCAGAATCCGTCTGTCAGGTAGTCGTGCTCCACCGAACTGTGTTGCTGGATATATCCGTATCCGCAATGGTGATTGGTCAGCACCAGTCCTTCTGCTGAAATAACTTCACCGGTGCATCCTCCGCCGAAATGTACCACGGCATCTTTCAGGCTGATACTGTCGGGGCAATATACTTTGTCAATGCCGATGTCCAGTCCCATGTCGTACATGGTGGCGGCATTTTGTTCTTTCAGGTCTGTCAACATCCACATACCCTCGTCGGCATGGCCGGCAAGGGTGGTGAAGCTGAGAAGTGATAATATGATTGTCTTTTTCATTATTCTACTATTGTCATTTCGTCAATCAGGTGACCGCAACCACCCAGTTTGTCGATAATAAAGAGTACATAGCGGATGTCTACGGCAATACAGCGTTGGAGGTTATTGTCAAAGTTGATATCTCCACTCAGTGATTCCCAGTTGCCGTCAAAGGCAGTACCAATCAGTTCACCGCTGCCGTTGATGACCGGAGAACCTGAGTTACCACCTGTAATGTCATTGGTCGTGAGGAAACAAGCCGGCATCTCACCGTTAGGCAATGCATAACGTCCGAAGTCTTTGGCAGTATAAAGCTCTTTCAGTTTGGCGGGAACTACGAATTCGGGATTGGTGGGGTCTTCTTTTTCCATTACACCTTTCAATGTCGTATAATACTTGTAGTGTATACCGTCTTTCGGATTATAAGATTTCACGTTACCATAAGTCAGACGAATGGTGAAGTTGGCATCCGGTGCTTTAGGTTCGGGAGAATACATTTCACATAAGCCGCGTACATACGTTTTGTGCAGCAGCTCCAATCCATTGAGTGCAGTTGACAATTCCTTAACCAATTTATCACCCAGTGCATATTTGGATTTGACAAAAGCATACATCGGGTCTTTTTCAAGAGCTTTTACATTGGGCTTGCTGATGAATTTATTGAAATTCTTTTCATTGGAGAAGATGGAATTATCATATAAATTGTCGATATATGCATCATAGTTTCCTTTGAAATCGTTTTGGATTGTCTGGTAGAAAGAAGGCAACGCGTCAGCTTCTACCATTTCGGCATAGAGGGGCAACAGGGCTTTGGCTACTTTGCGGTCTACTTCGTGGTCATAATCCTTGTTGTGAACGGATTCATAAACGCTCTTCATCATATCGGTATATTTTTTGATACCGGCTTTATCTTTGTTCTTTACCGCTACTTTCAGGCTGTCCATTACAATATAAGGAGTACCGAACTCAATGCCGCTTCTCAAAATTTCATTGAAGCAAGTGAATTGATAAAGAACAGGGTTGCTCTTTTCGATAATGGCATCGATTTCTCCTACCACCTTTGCATAGTCGGCCCGATTGTTATCCTTTGCAAACTTGGCAAAGCGGGCTTCCTGAGCCGCTTTCGTTTCCAGTACTTTATTGTCTGCGATAGCTTTGTTCATACCGATGGAATTCTTCCAGTAGTTGCTGCTTCCCGCATATTTGCTGGCATACTGAATGCGCACTTTGTCGCTGGCTGCCATTTCTTTTTTCAGTACATCCTGACGGGTACCGCGAATGCGGATACGGGGCTCATTGCTGGCGGTCATTCGCTGTTTGACTTCGCTTTGAGTCAAGTAGCGGCTGGTGCTTCCGGGGAAGCCCATAATCATGGCATAATCACCTTCTTCGATACCTTTCAGTGAGATAGCCAAATGTTTCTTAGCTTTGAGAGGAACATTGTTTTCATTGTATTCGGCCGGTTCACCGTTAGCGTCTGCATAGATACGGAATACAGAAAAGTCGCAAGTATGACGGGGCCACATCCAGTTATCGGTTTCCCCACCGAATTTACCGATAGATGAAGGAGGTGCGGCAACCATACGTACGTCACTGTATGTTTTTAAATAAATCAGATAAAATTTGTTTCCGGCATAGAAAGGAAGCGCTTGTGCACTGATACCCGGCTTTCCGTTCAGATCGCTTGCTTTCAGTTCCTCGTTGGCAAATTTATGTAAGAAAGGCTGACCGAATGTTTCTTCTTCCTTCACTTCTCCGGCTTTTACCTTTGCATTTATTTTATCTGTGACATCCACAATACGTTCTACAAATTTGAACTTCAAGCCCGGAGTAGGGAGTTCTTCTTTACGGCTTTTTGCCCAAAAACCATCTGTCAGGTAGTCATGTTCTACAGAACTGTGTTGTTGGATAGAAGCATATCCGCAATGATGATTGGTCAGGATAAGTCCGTCGGGAGAAATAATTTCTCCGGTACATCCTCCGCCAAAGATACCTACTGCATCTTTCAGCGAAACTTTGTTGGGGTGGTAGATGTCGTCGGCATCCAGCTTCAGACCCTGTGCTTTCATGCGGTCTGCCAAGTGCTGTTCCTGCATGAGTTGCAACAACCACATACCTTCGTCTGCCTTTGATGGCAAGAATGCCACGCACATTAATGCGAGCATTAAGAGTTTAAATCTTTTCATGTTGTGTACTAAATGTTATTTCTTTATACTTATATCGGTTACAAAAATAGAAAAAAAACGGCAAGTATCAGTCAAAAAACTCAATCACAGTGATAATCTTATATTAAGTTTTAAATTATAATAAAAAATTTTTGTCAGTGGATTATAGATTGTACCTTTGCTCACCAAAAAGTAGTAAAGGGTGTGTAGATGAGCATGAATAAACTTTTTTTCTCTGTAGTGTCTTTATTGGCTTTGACCTCGTGTGCCAGCGAATATAAAATAGAAGGTAGTTCTTCTGTTTCGAGGTTGGATGGAAAGATGCTGTTTATAAAAGTTCCCGATGGTGACCGCATGGTGAAGGTTGATTCTGCCGAGGTTATTCATGGGATATTTAAAATGGAAGGAGTTTTGGATTCGTCCGTTATTGCTTCTTTATATATGGATGATATAAATATCATGCCTTTTGTTATCGAAAAAGGGAAGATAGCCATTAACATAGACAATGCCCGCATCATGGTAAGCGGAACTCCGCTCAATGACCGTCTTTATGATTTTGTGGGAAAGAAAACTTCGCTTGATGACCGTGCCTACGAGTTAGAGCGTAAGGAAAGCCGTATGATTATGGATGGAAAAGACCCCAATGAGATTCACCATGTTATTATGACAGAACGTGAGAAACTGGCTGCTGAGATGAATGACTTGGCAAAGCAGTTCATTAAAAAGAATTATGATAATGTATTGGGACCGGGAGTATTTATCATGATATGCAGTAACTTTGATTATCCGGTCATGACTCCGATGATTGAGGAAATCGTTAAAGATGCTCCCGACAGCTTCAAAAATAATCCGATGGTGAAGGAGTATATCACGGTAGCTCGTGCCAATATGGAGAAACTGAAGAGTACACAACCTGTTCCCCTCGATTAAAGATTATTGATCGGGGTTGTCCACTTTTCCCTGATATTCTTCCGGCAATGATTTTTCTATTTCTTTGTAAGCTTCTTCCATGGTTGTTTTGATATTGTCTATTCCCTGGCTTTGGGGATATATGGGTTTATGAATGATCAATGTCATCGGATGCCATGAGACGAAACCTCCGGTACGCGGGAGAACATTGAATGAACCGACAATAGTAAGCGGTACGACCGGCAGTTGTAACTCATCCGCCAACTGGAAAGCTCCTTTCTTAAAATATCCCATGTGTCCTGTAAAGGTGCGTGCCCCTTCGGGAAATACGACCAATGAAGTTCCGTTCTGCAATACATTACGGGCATGTTCGATTGTCTCTTTTACTTTCTTCGGTCCGGATTTATCTACAAAAATGTGACCTGCCGCTTCGCATGCTTTACCAACAAAAGGCATTTTCCGCAGGCTCTTCTTCATCATCCATTTGAAATTGCGGCCCAAAAAGCCGTAAATGAGGAATATATCGAATGAACCCTGATGGTTGGCAACAAAGACATATGAAGTTTTGTCCAGTACTTCGGGATGCCCTACTACTTTTACGGGAATCAGCAATACATAACAGAATAATTGTGACCAGATTTTTCCGGGGTAATATCCCCAAACATGCGGGTCGCCTATCCATGAACCTACAATAGTGACAAGGGCCGTAAGTATTGTCAATACAAGAAGTATGGGAAGTGCTATAAAAATCTGATATAAAATATAGAGTGCTTTCATTGTTCTCAATTTTTAAATCATACAAAGATAGAAAAAAAAGATAATTTATCAGGCAAACAGTAATAACTTATAATTGGAAAACATTTGATTATTCTTTTTTCAAAGTGATGACTGTTATTTCCGGCCATGCTCCGAGGCGCATGGGGAACATCAGATATCCCAGTCCTACATTGACAAAAAGAGCCTGATTGCCTTCCCGGTATAATCCGTTGTGTTCGGGGTAAACAAATTTAGCCGGAGAGAATCCGAAGATGCTGAATTGCATTTCGTGGGTATGTCCCGATAGCATTAATTGCACATCACTTTCGGGCAATACTTCGCGGCGCCAGTGTGTCGGGTCATGGCTGAGTAATACTTTAAATATTCCGTCTGTACCCTTTAAGGCTTTGGGAAGATCGCCATAATTGGGAAAAGGAGGATTACCGCTATTTTCTACTCCCACTAAAGCAATACTGTCATGTCCCCGATGAATGATGGTGTGTTCATTATTCAGCACTTGCCAGCCCATGCGTGCTTCTTTGGCTAATAAGCTGTCGAGATTGGTTTGTTGCTCTGCTTTTGTATTCCATTTGATATAGGGAGAATAGTCATGATTTCCAAGTACTGAGTAGACTCCATCTTTTCCTTTTATTTGGCTGAGTATAGGTATGAATTCATCCAGTTCGGTGGCTATGTTGTTGACAATGTCACCTGTAAAAACCACCAGGTCTGCTTGTTCGGCATTGACCATATCCACAGCTTTTTGTATTGCTTTTCCATTTCGTGTCCAACTGCCCGAATGGATATCCGAAAGTTGGAGAATGCGATAGCCGTCAAAAGCATCCGGCAAATCTTTATAAGTTATAGTCACTTCTCTGATTTGAAAATGCTGTTTTCCTTCGGTGGCACCATATACGACGTATGCCAATGATGCCAGTGCCACTACACCTGCAATATATCCTCCATAGAGCCTTCGTCCCGAAATGAGAAAAAGCAGTTTCATGATAAGGATGACGATGACAAATATGGCTTTAGGTACGGCAAAGCATAGGAATATCAACAGAAAATTGCTGAGCCGGTACATGGAATCGGGCATTGGCTCGTGGATAGAGAAAATCACCGTCATCCCTGTGACCAGAAATAATGTTGGTATCCAATAAGCCCGGCGAATCCATTTTTGTGATACACGATGGATATAAGCTCTGTATATATACCAGTCGGGCAATATCAACAGTAATAAGAAAAATATAAAGAGTTTTATTAGCATCATGGCAATTGGTCTTTATAAAAAATGAAATCTATAAATTGGCAGCCAGAAACTTTTTCATTTCTTCTATGTTCATTCCACGTCGGTTGGCATAATCGGTCAGTTGGTCTTCACCTATTTTCCCGATGGAGAAATAGCATGAGGCAGGATGGGCGAACATCAGTCCGCTGACAGAGGCATGAGGCTTCATCATGCCATTTTCGGTCAAAGAAATACCTATCTGCTTCATGTCCAGCAATTCATTCAACACAAAATTGACAGATTGGTCGGGTAATGAAGGATAGCCGACGGCAGGGCGGATTCCCTGATACTTCTCATTATGCAAATCTTTTACACTGAGATTCTCATTGGGTGCATATCCCCATGTCGTCTTGCGGATATCTTCGTGTAATTTTTCGGCGGTTGCTTCTGCCAGACGGTCAGCGAGAGTCTGTACCAGCATCCGTTTATAGTCATCTTTGTCATAAAGATGCTCCATATCGGCATCCACGGTGGTGGCAAATGCTCCTACTTTATCTTTGATGCCTGAAGACAGAGGACGTACGAAATCACTTAAGCAGAGAAACGGTTCGTCTGCTTTACATTTGACTGCCTGCTGGCGCAGTAATGGGAAACGTGTGCTCCCGTCCAGGTATAGGTTGTCGCCATCGGCATTGGCATCCATCAGGCGAAAAACACCATGCGTTTCAAAGTCGGCATCCAATTCATTCAACATTCTGTGGGCTTCTTTCAGCAGTTGCATTGCTTCTGCAGCTTTCGGTCGCTCTTTTTCGGGAAAACCGGCCAACCACATGGCACGACACGAGTCACACCCATGTATATCGGCTATGGCAGCATATTTAGGCTGGAAACCCCATGCATGAAAAAAATAAATCCAGTTTATGTATTCACTGACTTGATGTATTTTGTAATGTACGATCATCGCTTAAATCTTAGTTCTTTTCCTCTGTGGGCTTTGTCTACTTGGTGGTTATGGTAGACCAAATGCCCGTTAACAAACGTTTTTTCTACTTGTGAGTGGAATGTCTGTCCTTCCATGGGACTCCATCCGCATTTGCTCAAGATGCAGTCGGAAGTTACTGTCCATTGACTATCGGGGTTTACCAAAACCAAATCGGCATAATACCCCGGTCGGATAAATCCCCGCTTTTCTATATGATATAATTCAGCGGGAGCATGACACATTTTCTGTACCAATTGTTCAATGGTCAGTACTCCTTCCCGTACCAGTTCCATGATAGCCACCAGTGAGAATTGTATCATCGGCATACCCGAAACGGCCTTTAAAGCACCACCTTGTTTTTCTTTCAGCAAATGGGGAGCATGGTCGGTGCCGATTACATCGATACGGTTGGTGGCCAAAGCCTGTCGTAATGCTTCACGGTCGGTTGCAGTCTTGATGGCTGGATTGCACTTGATGCGTGCTCCCAGCGTTTCATAATCTTTATCGCAGAAATAGAGATGTGAAACACATGCTTCCGATGTTATTTGCTTTTCACTCAATGGTTTGTCTTCAAACAAATCTAGTTCGCCGGCTGTGCTTACATGTAGAATGTGCAGGCGTGCTCCTGTTTCTTCGGCTAGTTTTATTGCCAGGGAAGAAGAATGCATACAGGCTTCTGCACTCCGTATTTCGGGATGATATTTGATGTCCGGGTCTTCTCCGTATTTTTCTTTGAAAGCAACGGTATTCGCACTGATAATAGCTTGTTCTTCACAGTGGGTGGCAATCAGCATACCGGCATTGGCAAAGACTTTGCGCAACACTTCCATGCGGTCTACCAGCATATTGCCGGTACTGGCTCCCATGAAAAGTTTCACACCGCATATACGGGTTTTGTCCAGTTGAGACAGCATATCTGCATTATTGTTGGTTGCACCGAAATAGAATGAGTAATTCACTACACTTTTCGTTGCAGCATCGGCAAACTTGGCTTCCAGCGCTTCGAGATTGGTGGTCTGCGGGGTTGTATTGGGCATATCCATAAAAGAGGTCACTCCTCCGGCTGCTGCGGCTGTACTCTCTGTATGCATATCCGCTTTATGGGTCAGCCCCGGGTCGCGAAAGTGCACATGATCATCTATCACACCCGGCATCAGGTAGCACCCCCCGGCATCTATTTCCTCATCACAGGGATGGAGTGGGAGAGTGCCGTCTGCTATCACTTCTGCTATTCTGTCATTTTCAATTACAATCGAACCGTGAAAAGTCTTTCCTTCATTCACAATTCGCGCATTCTTTATCCAAGTACGTTTCATAAGTTTTTCTTTTGAGGATATTTATGGAACCAGCTATACCATTTCAGTTGGATGACTCCCATAATCGCTTCACCAAAGATGCTGCTGTTCATTTTGGAAGTTCCCAATTCGCGATTGACAAAGATGACCGGAACCTCGGCTATTTTGAATCCGCATTTATAAGCAGTGAATTTCATTTCTATCTGGAAGGCATAACCTTTGAAACGGATTTTGTCCAATCCGATAGTTTCAAGTACCTGCCGGCGATAGCATTTGAATCCCGCTGTGGTGTCATGGATGGGCAGACCGGTGATTATACGTACATATTTCGATGCAAAATAAGACATTAAGACACGTCCCATCGGCCAGTTTACAACATTTACTCCACTGACATAACGCGAACCGATGGCTACGTCATAACCTTCGCGGGCACATTTGTCATACAACCGGGGCAAATCATTGGGATTATGGCTGAAGTCGGCGTCCATTTCGAATACATAGTCATATCCTTTTTCTATCGCCCACTTGAACCCGGTGATATAGGCAGTTCCCAATCCCAGTTTACCCTTGCGCTCTATCATGAACAGGCGGTCGGGAAATTCCTGCTGCAACCGGCGTACAATAGCTGCCGTGCCGTCAGGAGAGCTGTCTTCTATGATTAAGATATGAAAGAACTTCTCCAAACCGAATACAGCCCGGATAATATTTTCTATATTCTCCTTCTCGTTATAGGTTGGTATAATAATGATGCTATCGGATTTCTCCATATGTTTATTTGTATTAGCTGAATAAATATCATACAAATGTAATTAATATATTATGAACCTCTGCAGAATTTAATTTTATTAAATAAAAAAAGAAGGGTTAACCCTGCTTTCACGCATGGATAACCCTTTCATCTTACAGAATAGTTTAGTTTTCTTTAGAAAGCCACACCTACGCGGAATCCGAAGTTTTGCAATTTATCCATGTCATAGTTAAACACGGTTCCCTTGTTGGTGGAATAGTTGTAAAATCCTGCCAAATGAAAGCCGATACTGTTGGGCCATGGGTAAATATTTACACCGATTTCGGGAGATACATAGAAGCCCCATGTGTCGTCCTTTACTTCGTAGATGTAGAAATCACTGGACATCTTTGTATAGTTGGCACCCAATTTCAATCCGATATAAGGTTGGCAGATACCGTCACTAAAGCGATAGTGAGTGGCAAAACCGAAAGGCAACTGGAATACGGAATGTTGTTGGTCGGTGGTCAGTGCAGACGAGCTGTTGATAGGCAATGTCTGACGTGGAATGTATTCATTGTTAGTGTGATAATTAATAAATGCACCGATAGACAAATCAGGCAAGACATAATATCCACCTTCAAAGTTCATACCCCAGCCGCTTGCTTTGTTTGAAAAGTTGTTGCTGATAGGAGCACTGAACTGCCAGTCTACATTAAAGTAGGTCATCGGAGTAATTTGTGCTTTTGCCGGTAGAGCAAAGGCAATGGCGATGGCAGCTACCGCCATTATTCTATAAGTAAAATATTTTATGGTTTTCATAAACTTGCTAATTTATTAAAATGATTTATTTGTTTATTTCTTCAAATAAGGGCTTTGTGCAAATGCCTGATTGATAGCCGTTGTAGCACGGTTGACATTCAGACTGCCGCTGCTGCCGATCAGACCGCTGATATAAGCATTCCATACAACAGGCAGTTTTTCTTTAGCTCCTTCGGGCGCACCCAGATTGACTAAATCAGCCAATAATGAACCGGTGCTGTAGCTATAAGTGATGGAGTAAGGATAGTACCATCCGCCTCCCCAGTATCCGCCCCAGTATCCGGGAATCCAATAACCGGGATAATAGTTCCACCATGGACCGTTGTTATAATAACCGTTAAAGTAGTAAGTGCTGGCTACGTAGCTCAATTGCAATCCGAGGTCGGCATCTTCCTTGTCTGGTGTACGCATGTAACCGGCACCGTCCATTTTGGCAACGAATGCACTGATAATCAGTTGTGCATTATCATCTTTCCAATATTCCGGTTCTTTAGAATCTCCGATTAAAAGAATGCTGTCGGGAACGTAATAAGTGCTGAAGCTGTTGAATTTAGCACTAGTGTCATGATTGGTAAATACTAGATACTCATTGTCCAGTTTGTCCATGTCCGGGTCTTTTTCGCAAGATACCAAGGCAAAGACCGCCAGTAGGATAGGAATTAATTTTTTCATGTCAAGTTTTTGTTTAAGTTAATACTGATTTTTTCGTTTGTTGTACTCCTAAAAACGGAGGAGTTACGCTTTTGTTCACTACAATCGCTTTTTTTGTGAACTTTTTCTCAAAGGACAGAGCTTCTTGTTAAAGTTTCTTTTTGAGCGTATAGTTCAGTTTTGATATCGCTTTTTTGAAATCTTTGCCCACCATGGTCAGTGCGCTGTCGCCTTCGGCTACAAAATTGGTCTTTTCATGGCCGGGAGCTGCCGAAACAAGTTGGTAGATAATGGCGGTGCTGTCATTGGGGATGCCGATAATGGTTACAACGGTACCGCTATCGGTAAATACCTGATCTTGTCCGTTGTTGGCACCTAAATAAGTGGTAGTCAGATTATATGTACCCAGTGAGTCTTCTCCTGTTTCTTGCAGAGTGAGCAGATAGTTGATACCCGAGACGTCAGCGCCGGGTAAAACGCCTTCGTAAGTATAGGTTTGTAAATCGCCCAAAGTGCTGTCATTAACGGCAAACAAAGAGTCACTTTCGCTTTCAGCTATCATTTCGGCAGATTTATTTCCTTTGGAGCCGCAAGAAACAATCATGGCAGCCAAGGCTGCTGCAATAAATACTTTTTTCATTATTAAGTCAGGTTTTTAATGGTTATTTGGCTAAATAACACCTGTCTGACTTATTTTGTTTAGCAGAGTGAATTTTTTTGTTTTCAGCGTAACAGTACCCCGTTTATTTTCTTTCTGCTGAGTGAGTTGTAAAGTACTTTTGCCGATTGAGTTTCTGTCTCTTCCGGTTTTTCCGCATCGGGCATTGTGCCGGTAGTGATTAATGAAAGGGTATTTTTCAGCATCAATTCGTTTTCATCGCCCAACGGGAGAAGAGGAGAGATAAGTCCTCTTTCGTTCAATTTGTAATCGGGAGTGATACCGTTTACATAATCCGCTTTGCCGTCGGCATTGAGTACGTATGCCACTACCGGCCATAAGATAAAGTCTATCTCATTATTAGTGTAGCCGGACATGGCAACCGGTTTTCCGACTGTGGTTTCACCTATCACTACCACATTGTCGTCACCCATGTAAGGACGCAGGCAGTTGATTACGGCTTCGGATGCAGAAGCCGTAAAAGTAGAGGTGATGACATATAGTTTGTTCAGGTTAAGATTTTGTGCAGACGTTGTTGAAATGAAATTATACGTAGTGTCCTGTGGAGTCGTGATATCATTATATTGCATGGTGCAAAACGGTTTGCCGAGTGCCGATTCCGGCGCCAACAAGCTGGCAAGTTCTTGGGCACAAGTCAGATAGCCGCCGGGGTTATAGCGGAGATCGAGAATAAATGCATCGGGAGCTTCACTCTTGAACTCTGAGAAGATTTGCAACATCTGTTGTGCGTAGTCCGTTTCGTATCCGTTGTCTAGGGGGCCGGTACTGAATTTATTATATACCATGTAGGCAATCTTCTTACCGTTTACATTAAATACTTTGTTGATATAAAACGGATTTATTTCCACCGGACGTGATGCCCCGATAGAAAGCACATCGACATCTGTCCAAATATAGTCATCTTCACCGGCAATTATACTTTTTCTTGTCAATGTGGTAGCGTCTCCCGAAATCAGATAACCATAATTGTTGACATTGATTTGTGCATCTCCTACGGCAGAAATCCAGTCACCGCGTTGAAGACCGGCTTCTGATGCCGGTGAATCGGGAAGAACAAACAATACTCGCGCATAGGTGTGTGAGGTCGTTCCCAGCGGATCGGTGACGAGTTCGAAGTCGAATCCGTAAGTCGATGTCTGATTGAGGAAAGAACGGCTGACATTTGCTTTCATTTCTACATACGAGAACGGGTCTCCTTTTCCATCCAATGCTTTTGTATAGAGTAATTTCTGTAGAAATTCTTCCGGTTCGGCAAAATAATCTTTTTCAGAAATTTCAGGTATTTGGTCATACCATAGATAATGTTGTTTCATTACTTCTTCTATCCACATATCGTCGCCTACAAGCGCATAATATTCTCCACTGCGGTCTACTCCGCATGACGTGATAAAAAATAGAGTTGTCAGCAAGTAAAATGTATGTAGTAAATATTTCATTTTATATCGTTTTTTAGGTTTGCAAAGCTAGGTATTTTATTCGTAAATCAGGTATTTTTTTCTCATCTTTTTATATTCCTCCAGTTCCTTTTGCCATCCGGCACGAATTTCTTCTTCACTTTTTCCTTCTGTGATTTGCCTTCTGACTTTCCTGTTGCCCACCAGCATGTCAAACCACTGAGGACGGGTAAAGAATTTATCAGCTTTTCCCATATTCTTGTATTCCTGATAATAACTTATGATGTATCTTAAAGAGAACCCTTTAGGGGGCAACAAACTTTTCATGTTATTTCCATAACAATACTGTCCTTTATACATTGGATTTTTATCAAAGCCTTCCAAAGCTTCCGGTTTGAATCGGAAGGAAGACAGTCGGATGTCCGGCGAGCCGATGACTTGAAAAGGATGATAAGTGCCTCGACCCACACTGATGGCAGTGCCTTCGAAGGGGCACAGCGAGGGATAAAGCGCAATCGCCTGGTCATTAGGCAGGTTGGGAGAAGGTTTCACAGGAAGGGAGTAAGAATCACCGTGTTTCCATCCCTTTACGGGAATGACAGTCAGCTTGCATTTTCGTTTTCCCGCCAGCCACCCTTCACCGTTTATCATTTGCGCGAGTTCGCCCACGGTGCAGCCGTGCAATACAGGGATGGGGTGCATACTTACGAAGCTTTTTAATCCTTTTATCCGAACAGGCCCGTCTGTATAATCGCAAGGATTAGGACGGTCGGTGATAATCAGCTCTTTATGGTTCTCTGCACACGCTTCCATTACGTAGTGCATGGTGCTGATATAAGTGTAGAATCGTGCTCCCACATCTTGAATATCGAACACCACCACATCAATATCCTGCATCTGTTGTGGAGTAGGTTTCTTGTTTTTTCCGTATAGTGATTGGATAGGGATGCCTGTGCTGATATCTTTACCGTTCTTAACCGTTTCACCTGCATCGGCATTTCCCCTGAATCCGTGTTCGGGAGCAAATACTTTTTTTATGTTGATATTTGAAGCAAGCAGTGTATCCAACAGATGTGTATTGCCTGTCATTGATGTTTGATTTACCACCAATGCTACCCGTTTATTGTTCAGCAAAGGAAGCAGGGTTTCCATTTGCTCGGCTCCGTTTACTATCTTTTGAGCAAACAAAGTATTGATAATAAACAAAGAAGAAAGAAGGAAAAGATATTTTGTTTTCATGTTTATATGCAGATTATTTTGTAATATTGCACAAAAATAAGAATTTAATTGAAGATGAACGCACTTGCTATCATTAATAAATATTATTCTGAAGAAAACGAGTTGAAACATATTCTGCTCACTCATAGTCGTTCGGTGGCTGACAAAGCGTTGCAGATTGCCGTCAAGCACCCGGAACTTCATCTGGATACCGGCTTTTTGGAAGAAGCCGCCCTGTTGCACGACATCGGTATTTTTATGACCGACGCTTCCGGCATTCAGTGTTTTGGCACTCATCCATATATTTGTCACGGCTATTTAGGCTCCGAACTGCTGATGAAAGAAGGGTATCCCCGACATGCATTGGTTTGCGAGCGTCACACCGGGGCCGGAATGTCATTACAAAGCATCATAGAGCAGGATTTACCGATTCCACATCGTGATATGATTCCTGTTTCGATGGAAGAACAGGTTATTTGTTTTGCAGATAAATTCTTTTCAAAAACGCATCTTGATAGAGAGAAAAGCGTAGAAAAGGCGTTGAAAAGCATTTCGCGTTATGGAGAAGATGGAGTGATACGCTTTAAGCATTGGTGTGAATGTTTCTTGTGATAGATAAGATTTAGAGCTTGTTTAAAAATGGCTGAAATCTTTTTATTATAAAGTTTCCGTATCAGTCGAATCGTTTCTTCCTCTCTCCTTTCATTAGCCGTTGAAACGTCCTGTTGATAGGCTTCCGGTCATGAAAGAACATCTCGTCATCGCTCTTTCAGCCTCCTTTCATTCGTAAAACACGAGAATTGCATTGTGTGCTCTGAAGGCAGATTGTGAAGGGACTTGGAAAGCACGGCTGAAACGAGGATGAGGGGAAGTGCTGTCATTTTTAACCGTTTGATAAACAGTGTGTTTTGACTGGAATGTAAGGATGAAGGGAAAAGAAGAAATGATCGGATCGGGGAGGGTGATTCAATCTGCTCCTACATGAAAAAGGTGCTGATGTTTTTAAAAAACTTCCCGAGCTTTTCCAAAAACTTCCCGAGCTTTTTTAAAAACATCAAAGTCTTTTTGTGTACATACGCATTGGTCTATACATACGGTGGCACAAGCCTGCGTGTACGTATGCGTAAGCCTACACATATATACGCATCGGGCTACACGTATATACGCATAAACCTGCACCTATATAGGTATTATGTCAGGTGTCGTACCGGTCAAATTGGAACTGTAAGATTATGATTGAGGAAAATTTAAACAGGCTTTGAGTAACTAATAAAATAAATTAAATATCCGCTTAATAGTTCATAATTGGCGGATTATGCTTAATTTTGCCCCTCAAAGCGTAAAAGTATTGTGAATGACGCCACTAAAACGACATAGATTTATACCATTTTTACTACTATTTGCCTGCCTGATGCTTTCGTTAAGTTCGGGTGCACAACGCAGAAGGAGAAACCCGGCATCCGGTAGAGATACCCTGAACGTAGATACAACACTGGTAGATACGCTTTCGGTGGATACTGTTGCACCTAAAAAGAAACAACCGTTGGATGCTCCTGTAGCATATGAGGCGAATGATTCCATTGTATTTACCGAAGGTGGATATGCGCATCTGTATGGTGACGGAAAAGTGAATTATGAAAAGATTGAAGTGACTTCTGCCGTAATCACCATGAATATGGACAGCAGTACGGTATATGCCCGTGGTGTTCCTGATTCGGTAGGCGTGGAAACCGGTACTCCTATCTTTAAGGATGGGGAGACTCCATACGAGTCTAAAATCATGCGTTATAATTTCAAGACTAAAAAAGGGTTTATCAACAATATTGTCACTCAGCAGGGTGAAGGATATGTTACCAGTGAAGAGTCCAAAAAAGGAGCAGGTGATGAGCTTTATCTTCGTCGCGGTAAATATACTACTTGTGACCAGCATGACCATCCTCACTTTTATCTGAAACTTTCGATGGCGAAAGTACGCCCCAAGAAGAATGTGGTTTTCGGACCTGCACAATTGGTGGTGGAAGATGTGCCTCTGCCTATTGCTGTGCCGTTTGGTTTCTTTCCTTTCAATAGCAGCTATTCTTCAGGGTTTATCATGCCTACTTATGGTGATGAAATGAATCGCGGTTTCTATTTGCGTGACGGCGGATATTATTTTGCTATCAGTGACCGCATGGATTTGAAACTTTTGGGTGAAATATTTACGAAAGGATCGTGGGGACTTTCCGCACAGTCCAATTATAATAAGAGGTATAAATATAGCGGTAACTTTAATGCTAGTTATCTGGTGACCAAGACCGGTGAGAAAAATATGCCGGACTATAGTGTGACGAAAGACTTTAAACTTTCATGGAGTCATCGCCAGGATGCAAAAGCAAGTCCGAACAGTTCGTTTTCTGCCAATGTGAATTTTGCTACCAGCAGTTACGACCGCCGGAGCATCAGCAGTTTGTATGATCCTAATCAGTATTCAAATAATACTAAGACATCAAGTGTGAGTTATTCGCGCAACTTTCCTGAAATTGGTTTGAACTTGTCGAGTACGTTCAACCTTTCTCAGAATACGAAAGACTCTTCTATTAATGTTACGTTGCCGGACTTGAATATTTCTTTGAATCGTATCTATCCTTTCAAACGTAAGAATGCTGCCGGAGACGAACGATGGTATGAGAAGATTTCTTTCCAATATACAGGACATCTGACCAATAGTATCAATACAAAGGATAATTTGATTCTGAAGCAGGGAATCAGTAAATGGAATAATGGTATGCAACATAACATTCCTATTTCCGCTACCTTTACTTTGTTCAAATACTTTAATGTGGTGCCTTCATTCAATTATACCGAACGTTGGTATACACGTAAGATTGAGCAAAGTTATGACCCTAATGCTGCCGGAAATGTAAAAAGGGATACCATTAATGGTTTTAGTCGTGTATATGATTACAGAATGGGGATTCAGGTGAATACGAAACTTTATGGTATGTATAAGCCTTGGAAGAAACTGTTTGGCGATAAGATTGAGGCCATCCGCCATGTCGTGACTCCATCTGTTACAGCCAATTATGCTCCTGATTTCGGAGCTTCTCGCTATGGATATTATAAAACATATCAGTATACAGACGAAAACGGAGAGGTACGCACCGTGGAATACTCCCCGTTTGCCGGTCAGGCATTCTCTCCCCCGGGTAAAGGGAAATCGGAGAGTTTTACCTTCTCATTGGACAATAATGTGGAAATGAAAGTAAAGACGGCTAATGACTCAATAAAGAAGGTAAGTCTCATTGATCAGTTATCGGCATCGCTTACTTATAATGCGGCGGCTGAGACTCGTCCGTGGAGTGACTTGAGTATGAATCTGCGTCTGAAACTGACAAAGAGTTATACTTTCAGTATGAATACATCATTTGCTACGTATGGTTATAAGTTTGATGAAAACGGAAATGTGGTAGATAATGATCGCACAGAATGGTCTTATGGACGTTTTGGACGTTTTAAGGGATATAGCGGTTCTTTCTCTTACACATTGAATAATGATACATGGAAGAAATGGTTTGGTCCGAAAGATGATAGTAACTCGGGCAAGGATAAGAATAAAGGAAACGAGAACGAGGCTCTTGAACAATACGATGATGAAAATACTGATGGTGAAGAGGAGGATAAATCCGGTTTACGCAAGACAGAGGCGGCTGCTATTGATCCCGATGGTTATATGGCATTCAAGATGCCTTGGTCTTTGAGTCTAAGTTATAGTTACAGCATCAGTGAAGATAGGTCGAAGGAAATCAATAAGAAGACTATGCGTTATCCTTATGCGGTTAGTCACTCATTGAATGTATCGGGTAATATTAAATTAGGCAGCCGTTGGAATATTAACTGTTCTTCCGGTTATGACTTTAATACCAAGGAGATGTCTATGACAACAGTGAATATCAGTCGTGACTTGCACTGTTTCAATATGAGTTGCGGCTTGGTGTTCGGTCCGTTTACTTCTTATAATTTCAGTATCCGTGCAGCTTCGAACTTGCTGACGGATGCACTGAAATGGGACCAGCGTAGTAATACGGGTAGCTCGGTTACTTGGTATTAAAAGACGATTTACCACTGTATGGGTTGTTGCCCATGTGCTATCAGATATTCATTGGCTCGGCTGAAATGTTTATTTCCGAAAAATCCGTTATATGCCGATAGGGGTGACGGATGTGCCGATGCCAATACCAGGTGTTTGTTTCTGTCGATAAATGCTCCTTTTTTCTGTGCATAAGCTCCCCATAAGATAAATACTAAATTCTCTCTTTCTTCTGCCAATGCCCGAATAGCTGCGTCAGTAAATTCCTCCCAGCCTTGGCGTTGATGCGAAGCAGCTTGGTGCGCACGTACTGTCAGTGTGGCATTGAGCATCAGTACTCCTTGGTTGGCCCATCGTGTTAGATTTCCCGTGGTGGGGATAGGAGTTCCCAAATCGCTCTGTATTTCTTTGAAGATATTCTGTAAGGAGGGTGGAAAAGGTACACCATCGTTTACCGAGAAGCAAAGGCCATGTGCTTGCCCGGGACCATGATAGGGGTCTTGTCCGATAATCACCACTTTCACTTGGTCAAAAGGGCAGAGGTTGAAAGCGTTGAATATCAATCTTCCGGGGGGATAGACTGTGGTAGTCTGATATTCCTGTCTTACAAAGTTAGTGAGTCTTACGAAATAATCCTTTTCAAATTCAGGAGCTAAATGTTGCTTCCAGCTTTCTTCTATTTGTACGTTCATTCCAATTACTTTTTAGTTTAAATATGCCCTAAAGATAAGAATATTTTATAAATGTGACAAATAAAAAGCACGAACCGATCTGATTCGTGCTCTAACATAGGACTGATTAATTTATCAGATGAGTTGCATGCCCAGTTGTGCGCATTCTTTTCTCATCTCTTCGGGCCAGATGCTGGCTTGAATTTCTCCAATATGTGCTTTTTGCAGATAGAGCATACATAAACGTGATTGTCCGATACCTCCTCCGATACAGAGGGGCAGTGTGCCTTCCAACAGGCGTTTATGGAAATAGAGTTCTTTACGTTTTTCCTGTCCGCTCAGGGTTAGTTGACGAAGCAATGCTTCCTTGTCTACACGAATACCCATTGAAGAAAGTTCTACCGAACGGTCGAGTACTTTGTCCCATACCAATAGGTCACCGTTCAATCCCGGCAAATTATTTTCGGGGTTGACTGTAGAATAGTCATCATAGTCCGGTGCACGGAGATCGTGTTCTTTTCCATCGCTTAACCGGCATCCGATACCAATAATAAATACTGCTCCGTATTTTTGTGCAATAGCATGTTCACGCTCCTTTGGAGTCTTGTCCGGATATATCTGAAGCAATTCTTCCGAATGGATAAAATGGATGTTGTGAGGAAGGAAAGGCTTGATTTGCGGATACATTTCACATACCATATATTCAGTGCGGCGCATGGCTGCATAAATACGGGTGACAATTTCTTTCAGGAAATTGACATTGCGTTGTTCTTTGGTAATCACTCGTTCCCAGTCCCACTGGTCGACATAGAGTGAATGTAAGTTGCCCAGTTCTTCGTCTGCACGGATGGCATTCATATCGGTATAAATTCCGTATCCGGGTTCGATATTATATTCCGCTAAGGTCAGTCTTTTCCATTTGGCAAGTGAGTGAACAACTTCAGCTTGTGCATCTCCTAAGTCTTTGATAGGAAAGGAAACAGGACGTTCGGTTCCGCTTAAGTCATCATTGATACCCATTCCTTTTAAAACGAATAGTGGTGCTGTCACACGGCGAAGGCGCAATTCAGATGATAAGTTCTGCTGGAAGAACTCTTTTATTTGCTTGATACCCAACTCTGTTTGCTTTAAATCCAGCAAAGGTTTATAGTTGGCAGGTTTAATAAGGTAACTCATTATATATCATTCTAATTATTTTAATAGTTCGCAAATATAGGTATTATTTGTGATAATGCTACTGTTTTCGTTGAAAATATAGTCAAATTGTTTGTTTTAAGCTTATTTTATAGAGCAAAATATTATATTGTTTCATAAAGTGAGCTTTTTATTAGGAGAAAGAAAATATATTTTGTACTTTTGCGCGTTCATTAAAACAACGCACCCGTAGTTCAATGGATAGAATACCGGATTCCGGTTCCGACGATATGAGTTCGATTCTCATCGGGTGTACAATTGATATTGAATATCAACTATTTAACCGATATGGGGACTAAAATAGGGACTAACGATTAAAGAGAGTCATAGCTTCCTGTTTTACTTTGTCTGCTATGTCAATATAGGGTTTCATGGACTTGTAATCTCTGTGGCCTGTCCATTTCATCACAATATTAGGCGCGATGCCTAGCATGAGTGCGTTGCATATAAATGTTTTCCTTCCGCAATGTGTGCCGATTAATTCGTGTTTGGGATGTATCTCATCTATTCTTTCCGAACCCTTGTAATAGGTTATACACACCGGTTCATTGACTTCGCAAACTGCGCATACTTCTTTTATATATTTATTCATCCGTTGGTTTACAGGAACAGGAAGCGCATAGATACCCTTTATATCCTTGTATTTGTCCAATATGGTTTTAGAGTACTTATTAAGCTCTATCTTTAATGGCTCGTCTGTCTTAATCGTTGTGGTGGTAATATACCCATCGAAGACGTCAGCTTTCTTAAGGTTTTTCACGTCAGAGTATCGCAGGGAGGTAAAGCACTGGAAACAGAATACGTCTTTCGCGATTTCAAGATGAGGCTCATCCGGGAATGATGAGTTGTACACTCTAATTAATTCGTCCCATTCGAGGTATATCACCTTTGACGGAATCGTTTTCAGTTTTTCTTTGAATGTCATAAATGCAAGTTCCTTATTGATTCCTTTGTCCGCTGCCCATCTGAGGAACCATTTAGTCAGATTGATATACTTCTTCGCGGTACGGTTCTTCATTCCGACTTCATCGTCTATCTCTACGTTCATCAAGTAGTCAACGAGCTGGGATAATCCTTCGTGTGTGAGGTCTGCGAAGGTAAGATTGGGGGCAAACTTCTTTAAGTGGTTCATTGTGGTTTTGTGCCTCTTATATGTATTCTCGGACCAGCTGTTTTCTTTACCCTGCTCCGTAATGAATTGCATATAGTAATCGAAGATGGTTTTTTCTTCTCTTTCTACGATCCTCCCATTCCTTCTATTGACTTCATCCCGAAATTCATCTGTGGAGGGTATATGCTCGGTTTGCTCGAAAAAGAAGAAGGCATCATTAATCAGCTCTTCGAATCGGTTTATCTCGGCATTGATGGTCGATGCCGGTATCTTTTTCTTCCCATGGGTAGTGTTTACCTTGCATCGCTGGGCTTCAGCTACCCATTTGTTGTTGTCTACTCGATAGCCAATATTAAAGGCTACTGTGTTGCCGTTCCACTTAATCCTATATCGGAGTTTGGAATCGGGCTTGCCTTTCTCCTTGTCGAGGAGAAAGGTAGTTGTTCGTTTGATGTTCATTGGGTAAATTATTTAATGTTTGCTAGTGAGAAGAAAAACACTTCTGACTTTTGGTTTTCTGATGATATTGTTATTGAATAAAATGTATCCTTTGATGAATTATTATGAGGCAAACATTTGATGGAGAATGTTTTTTTATGATTAAATTCATATAAAGAATAGTCTATATGTGTTTTAAGAAGAGAGGATAGGTAAAATTCGTATAATAAATGTCCATTCTTGTATATCCTAAAGCATTTATCTGAAATATCTACATAATTATTTTTATTAGATAGTATAGATGTGAAAGAAGTAAGTAATTTAGTCCCATCATATAAACCATATCCAAGTAAATAGAACTGTCCAAAAGGGAGCGAAATATTATTTAGATTTACTGGTCTGTTGATCAAACTAGAATAAGATTGTGATTCTTTAATTTTTGCTTGATTCATTGTTGATATACTTCCGTCCATATATTGAATTTTTATAGAGGTAGGAATAAATTCTTCTATAGTAGAGTCATACCATACATTACTAAAGGTTTCGTTTCTATATTGCATAAATTTAATAGGGCCAGTAACCTTACAAATCGTATTAGAATGTTTCCTAATATGGCAAAAACACTTATCTCCAACAGCATTGATAGGATAGCCATTTATATAAATATATTTGATGTCTTTATTTACAATATTCATTCCTGAAAACGATAAATCAACCCCTCCACAGGAATCAATGGATTTTATATTTATTGCATTGACAATAAGAGGAATTTTGTTTTTTATTTTATTGATGATAGATGTATGCGATAAAGCATCCAATGTTGAGAGATAATCCTTTTCAAGAAAAGAACTATCTCTACTAATGTAGGGCTTAATGCTATCATTTTGCGAATAAGAAGTCGTAGAAATTAATAATAGTAATAATGCAATTAAAACATTTTTCATGATTGATGATCTTGATAATATTTTTTTAAATTGAAATATTTCTTAGAAGTCTTGCGACCATTACATATAATAAGAGTGAGATGTGTATATTTTTTCTTAATGTGTTCATCTTGGCTGTATGATTCTTCTTTAAGCTCAGCCATTAGTTTTTTTAAGTCGTCTATTGATACGTTCATTATTTAGATATTAGTATTTAAGTATCATAATAAACGTATAATACATATGCATTGTTTAATTATTCCATAAATTAAGCAGTTTTTCTTAACTCGGAAAGAATCTCTGTAAGGCCTTGTAACTTGTCTACAGCTGAGGCCGTATTATTGTCTATGTTGCTCAGTCTTTTATTTACAACCCTAATAAATTCTAACAATACATCGCCAAAGAGACCTTCAGTATTAACTTTTTCAGTCGACTCTTGCGATGAGGCTACAATCATCTCTCCTTTACCTCGTAGTAACCATTCGGCAGACACTTTCGGGAAGGCTTCAAGAAGGATGGCTATTGTATCATAAGTAATAGATGCACCCTTATTAATTTGACGAGACAATCGGACTTGTGTAGAGCTTTCTCCGTTAGCCAATTGGTTGATATTAGAATTATAAAAATTCAATACCTCTTTAAATCGAGACCTTAATTCTTCTTCCATAATGCTATTTAAAATTAATCTAAATAAACAAATACAACGAAACTTTTATTCAAAAACGTTTGTTATGTATACATATTCATTTAACTTTGCATCCGTAACCAATCAACAATCGGTTGCAAAAGGGTATAAAAATGGCTGTCACGGTATAAACCGTGATTTTGTTCGCGCCAAAATTGTTCCAACGGCAAATATAGTGACTTCCATTTTAATATCCTAAAAATCAGATTAAAAAATAGACGATACGGTTTAGTGGTGTTTACCGTAAATTAGACATAAATAAAGCTCTTGCTAAGTATCAGCCAAACACCAATTATGCTGAGAACAGCGAGGGCTTTTCTTTTTAAGAAAATGGAAAAGAGATATGTATTGACATTGAAACAGCGTCCTGAAGGAACGTATGAGGTAAAATTGGATAATGGGCTTAATGCCATAATATCTGATAGAATTCCTCATGAATTTGTCGATCTTTTTGAAAGTAGCGAGATAGGTCTTGTACGATTTATGATAGATAGTTTTTATAGCGCAAATTTCAAAGAGATTTGTGTAAGCGAACTGAAAGAATGTGAAGCGGTAAAAATTGCATCAGAAGAAAAATCTCAAAGAAGTAGTAATGATATTGAGTTGAGGAAGGAGATCGTTAAGCTATTGTCAGCCGGTGTTACCGATTCAGACTTTATTTATCGCGTGGATTCTATCTATAACTGGATCAAGGAGGGCAAATTATGATACCAATTGAAAGACGGATAAGCGATGATACCAGGTTGATAGATCTAACCGTAGGGGAGTTGAAAGAACTCTTTGAAAGCCTAGTTCCAAAGATTACACCTGTGGTTCCCACGCAATCTAAATCAGAGAAACGATTAGTATATGGTTTGAAAGGAATTAAGGAGTTATTCCATGTGTCAGATTCCACCGCCCGAAAGTTAAAGAACGGACCAATAAAGAGAGCTGTTTCCCAATCAGGCAGAACGATTGTAGTAGATGTGGAGATGGCGTTAAAATTATTTTCCAATAAATCTTAATGAGGTATGGCAGTAGGAAAGTTGGCGTTAGCCATGGCGGAAGAGCAGGAAGCCCGCAAGTTGGTTTCTTCTCTGGAAGAAGAGTTGTCGAATGATATTGGGGATTTTTTACGAAAAGGTAGCCAAATTGAATTGCGCTCGTATTGACCACGCAAGGAAGTTGGATTTACTAAGGAGAAAGGTAATGAAAGCTAGAGGCAATGCTGATAGATTACGATTATGATTATGAACAAGATAACGAAACAGATACTGTGGATAATAGCAGCCGTGATTCTGCTGGGTGTTGCCGGCAAGTGTGACCATGACGAACAGGTTATCTACAACATGCCTGACGATGTATATCAGGCATTAAAGAAAGAGTTAGGCAATCCCTCTGATGGTCAATTGGTGGATGAGTACATCAGAAACCGTGCCCATTGGGATAGCATAGGGAATAGTTTTGAATATTAAACAGTAACGTTATGAAAGAATGGTTTACAGGCGTGGTAAGAGGTATTTCAACTTTGCCTAATGGGAAGAGGAAAAAAGTAAGTGATACTTACCTGGTTGACGCCATGGGCTTTACAGAAGCCGAAAATGTATTGGTTAAGCATTGCTTTCCGCTGTATGGAAAAGCTAAGGTCATGACCTTGAAACGGGAAGTCATTGAAGAAGTATCCGGTTTTGACAAGGAACAGTGGTGGAAGGTCGTTATCGGCATATCGGATATCACCCCGAAAGGCAAGGTGAAGATTTGCAGATATAACCACATAGTGTCTGCCGATAACGTGTCTCAGGCTAAAGAGCTCATCACAGAGCGGATGAAAGGAACTATAGGCGATTGGAAAATACTGAAGATAGAGGTTACTCGGTTTAAAGATATAATTATCCATTCCGATGGTACATCCAAGGATGAATTACGATAAGTTTTAGTTTAGGTTTAGCCGTCTAACCTGTGAGGGCGAAGCGGCACAAGGGCGGTTAGCTCAGGGGTAGAGCGATGGCAGTTATCGAAGAGTTGTGTGTTTTTAATCTCTTTTCATAGTATTGGTAGTTAAGTTTTTTTTCTTCGGCAAAGCTATAGGTCGCGAGTTCAAGTCTCGTACCGCCCACGCATTCAAACTGAATGCCATATAGGTTACTCATTTTATCCCGGTGTGGCTTGATTGCCTATCCGGGAACCATTAAAGCAAATAATTATGAAATTAAGAGAAATACCCATTCCTACCGGATGCGCACGAGTATCCGTAGAGCAGGAGAATAACAAGATAGTCATATTGTTTGAAGGCAATAACAAGGAGTTTGTATTGGATTTGACCGGGGAAACCGAGTCCCCTCCTGAAATCGGAGACCTTGCAATATTCTGGAATGCCGGTAAGGAATACCTGGCTGTCATTGCGCTGCTGGCGGACAAGGAATGGGTGCCGGAGGCTGAAAAGTATCCTTATAAAGCAAGCAGTGAAGAGTGGTATAGCCACGCAATCAGATTCCGTAATCTCTCTCAATTTGTAAAAATAATCAAACATAGATTTAGAAATGCTCAAAAAAACAAATAATGCATCTCTCAAGAGGACCGCAGACACCGAATTTTCCCGATATATCAGGCTTCGCGATATGATACCGGGGACAACCGTATTCCGTTGCATCTCATGCGGGTTGATTAAGCCGATAAGTCAAGCTGACTGTGGTCATTACATCAATCGTCAGCACATGAATACAAGGTACAATGAGATGAATTGCAACGCTCAATGCAGAAGCTGTAACCGGTTTGACGAGGGTAATATACAGGGATACCGAAGAGGGCTGATTAAAAAGTATGGCGAACAGAAGGTATTGTTGCTGGAATCGATGAAGAATGATTATATGAAGTATTCCGAAGCTGAATATCGGATATTGATTGCCGATTATCGGTCAAGATATGAGAAAATATTAGAAAAAAGAAACTTGAGCTTGGCATGTTTGACAAAATGATATTCAAGGCAAAGATAGACACAGCCGATATAGATACTATCGTCCTTAAAAACTACCTGGAACAGTGTACCGAAGGCGATGAGATCTATTACAAGTCTACGGCTTATGCGAATTTCGATGGTTGTTTCATCGAGATTCGGGGTGATACATTAAAATGTAAGTGCTCTATCCACAAGTTATACAGCAGGGGGAAATCGGGCAAGCTGGACAACAGCCGCCCGATGACCTTCAGTCATGCCGGACGGACGATCAATGAGCTGCTCTTAAGGTTATGCGCGAAGATAGAGAATGTAATAGTGACATACTATGAGATAGGGGTGACGATGAAGATGTCCATGCCGGCAGATGCATACATCAGACAGGTGGAGGAAGCCGCCGGCCGGGTGTTGTGGAACGATGCCAATTACCCGGAATTCCGACAAAAAACTACGGAGAAGAGCAAATATTACCGCAAGGTGCTCAAGATCTACGACAAGAGTTTTGAGGCAGGAGAAAAGGGACGGAATGTGGGTGCCAATATCTTACGTATTGAGACCGTGTATAAACACCAGTCAATACCATTGGCGGAACTTCTTGACAATGCGTCCCTGAACAAAATCGGACGGATATTTTACAAAGATTGGTCGGAGATGCAGTTCGTCAGGGAATTGCAGCCGGTAAAAGGCGTAAAACTATCCCAATTGGATAAAGCCAGGGAAATTCAAAGGATTGGCGTCACTCGATATAAGGAAAGATATAAGGCGTTGTTCCAGGCAGGGAAGTTGACGAAGAAGCAATGGGAAACCATCCGTGTATTTGCCAACAACTGGCACAATGAAAAGGATAAGTATATCGAAGAGATAGGTCCGCTTGAAGCGGAATTCAAGGAAAAATTGCTTGCGGGATTCCAATCAGGGTCGATTGCACCAATTAAGAAAAGAAGATAACTAATTGATAATCAATATTTTATATGATTTACAAAAAGCACCATAAGGTGCGGATGCAAAATACTGAAAATCAATTGATTACGAATAAAAAGATATAAATTTAACAATTTACGGCAACTTGTCCTATACTGCCCGAAGGGTAGTCGGGACGACTTAAGAAGGCAGTAAAAAAAATAAGGAGGATAAAAATGAATTGCGAGATAAAAGGAAGAATTACGGCAGACCTGGGAAAGAGAACAGGTGTGAAGGATGGTAAGGATTGGGAATGCCATGAGTATATCGTCACAGAGATGTTCCAATACGGAAAGAATATGAAGTTTTCAATATTCAGCTCTGATGGACCGATTAGCACTCCCCTGTCGATTGGTGATGATGTGACGGTGAAGTTTAACGTTGTAGCAAGAGAACACCAGGGTAAATGGTATAATGACGTAAGAGCATGGAGTGTACAGGTAACAGGTCATCAGCAGTGACGATCTATTGGCAGACCAGGAACAGGGAAACGATTAAGGCGATAGTTGACAGGTTTAATCTTCCGTGTTACATGTCGGTCAATCGGGAGACAAGATGCAGGATTAGTGATGATGATATGCCTCTCTTGGTAAAATGTGAGAAAAAAGGATTAATCAAATTCAGAAACAAACAGGAGTCATGAAAAGAGAATTAACACCTGAGAATATTCAGGAACTGAAAGAGAATCAAATATTCGTTTTTGGAAGCAATATGAACGGCAATCACGCCGGAGGTGCAGCTAGATTGGCAGTTGAGAAGTTTGGCGCAATTATGGGGCAGGCAGAAGGAATACAAGGTCAGTCCTATGCCATTCCTACGCTGGACAAGGATTTGCAGAAAGTTACCGAAGAAGAGCTGGTCGTATTTTTAGGGAACTTCGGGAATTACGCTAACGAGCATCCGGAAAAGGAATTCCTCCTAACTGCCATTGGCACCGGGATAGCCGGATTTGACGCCAGCTACATGGCGTACATGGTACTTAGAGCAAACCTGCCGGATAACGTTACCTTACCAAAGGAATTTGTCAAAATCAAAGGGTACAAAGGTTTTAACCCCAATTTGACATGTAGGGATTTCCAATACGAAGAAGGTAAGGATTATGAAGAAACAGGCGATATAACGGTTTGCGGTAACGGATTTCACTTCTGCCTCCATCCATTGGACGTGTTCGGTTACTATTCACCTGCCTTAGTTGGCATGAATAAGTTTCACGAGGTTGAGGGGACTGGCGATATGGACGTAGATACGGATGATACGAAAATTGCTTGCTCAAAAATCCACATAGGAGCTGAACTAAGTATTAAGAGTCTTGTAGACGCAGCCGTTAAGTTTACGTTTGAAAAATGCAAGTGGAAGGAGGGTAAGACAGCCACAGGCTACCAAGGTGCAGCATCAGCCACAGGTGACCAAGGTGCAGCATCAGCCACAGGTGACCAAGGTGCAGCATCAGCCACAGGCTACCAAGGTGCAGCATCAGCCACAGGCTACCAAGGTGCAGCATCAGCCACAGGTGACCAAGGTGCAGCATTAGCCACAGGCTACCAAGGTGCAGCATCAGCCACCGGCAAGGATAGCATTGCTCTTGCTGCCGGATACGGGTGTAAGGCTAAGGGAGCTATAGGTTGCTGGATAGTCCTCGCAGAACGTGGAGAATGGAACGGTAATACCTACCCGATTAAGGAGGTCAAGGCGTTTGAAGTTGACGGGGAAAAGGTTAAGGCTGACACATGGTATATGCTAGTCAATGGACAGCTTAAGGAGGTTTAGTGGAAGTAATATAATTAAAATAGTTTAGATATGAAACAGACAACCATTCTCGAATTTAAATATTGGCTCCGGATACATGGCTACCGATTAAAGTGGTTCGGTACTGGAACAAAAAACAATCCAATCAAAATTAAATCAAGGGAAAAAAGAAATAAATAATCATGAATAATGATCGCCAAAAAATATTAGCTGATTACGTCTCTTACTTGTTTACAACAAGAAGGACCTATGATACCATCGGTAAATACATCAAGTATGTAACTGATTTTCTTGAAAGTGCTGAAGATATTAATCGTCGTAGTTATATGGCTTATAAGCGTGAGAATGCCAATATTGGGGCACGTTATCCATTGATGAGTGAAGCCATTTGTGATTTATTACACCATCTTAAAATCGGATATAACCGTAAGGACCAGAAGATAAAGACATTAGAAAGGCTTGATGCCATTTCGGAGAAGAATAGAAGACTATTGAATGATTTTATTGTATGGTTGACTGATAGTAATGATTATTCACCGCATACAGTGGATATTTATCATACATCTATGAAGCAATTTTTTGCATACGCCAACGTTATAAACATGGAAAACTGCAAGAGGTTTATACGGACTTTAGAAGAGAAATCATTATCCCCACAGACCATCCGTCTACGTATTACCGCTTTGGAAAAATTTTCAAAATGGATGAAAAAGCCGATAGAGCTTAAGCGACCTAAGCTTAAGCGCAAACTTGATGTAAACAATGTTCCGACTGAAGATGAGTATAACAGGTTATTGAACTATCTTAAGGAGAAAAGCAATAAGGATTACTATTTCTTCGTTAAAGTTTTGGGAACAACGGGTGCTCGCCTGTCAGAATTCCAGCAGTTCACATGGGAAGATATCATATCCGGGGAAGTGACATTAAGAGGAAAGGGTAACAAGTACAGACGTTTTTTCTTTCAAAAGCAATTGCAGCAGGAAGCGAAGGCTTATGCTAAGGAACATGGTAAGACTGGGATTTTTGCGGTAGGGAGATTCGGACCGATTACACAGCGGGGCTTTTCCCAAAACTTGAAAGCATGGGGGAAACATTGCGGCATTGATTCAAAGAAGATGCACGCACACGCCTTTCGCCATTTTTTCGCTAAGATGTTCCTGAAAAAAAACAAAGATGTAATTCAACTCGCTGACCTTTTAGGCCATGGGAGTGTAGACACAACTAGAATTTATTTACAGAAAAGTTATGACGAACAAAAAAAAGATTTTAATCGAAACGTTACATGGTAGTGTAGCACAGCTCAATGAGCTGTCAGCTATGACCGAAGGGATAGACATCTATGATGCTACCGGGCATGTTGATACAAATTTTCTTATAGAGACGCTATCTTGCGTCAATGCCTTCATGGGCGCAAGCAACATAGTTGTCCAAAGGATATCTTCGTTGCTAGCTCCGGATGTCTCAATAAGCAAAAAAAAGGAGCAGGCTGATGAAGGTAAGAAATGGAGTGTGGAAGAGATATTGAAACATTGTACTCTTGAGAACAATATCCTCAAACTTCCTAAGGTTCAATTCAATAAAAAAACTTATGCCGAAGCAAAGAAGTGGATAGAAGAAGCTGGCGGCTCATGGCAAGGTGGGAAGATACAGGGTTTCACATTCCCGTTTAATCCGGAACGTGTGTTTTCCATACTGAAAGAGGGTAAACGGTGTAACCTACAACAGGATTACCAATTCTTTGAAACTCCGGCCGATGTTGCTGACTGGCTGGTTATGCTTGCCGGAGGGATACATGAGGATGATACGGTACTGGAGCCGAGTGCCGGGCGTGGCGCGCTTATACAAGCAATCCACCGGGCTTGTCCTTCTGTAATGGTTGAATGTTATGAGCTGATGCCGGAAAACAGAGAATTTCTTCATACCCTTAGCAACGTAATATTGCTTGATGAAGACTTTACCAAAAACAGTGTAGGTAGTTATACTAAGATAATTGCAAATCCTCCGTTTTGCGGTAATCAGGATATAGAGCATGTCAAGCTTATGTATGAACGTTTGGAAGAAGGCGGTACGCTTGCAGCAATAACCAGCCAACACTGGAGATTCGCTTCGGAAAAGAAATGTATTGATTTCCGCAACTGGCTGAAAGAAGTACATGGAGAGGTGTTTGAAATCAGCGCAGGCGAGTTTAAAGAGAGTGGCACATCTATTAGTACAATGGCGGTAGTTATAAAAAATAATTCAAATCAGATAAGAAATGAAGATAATAGCAAAACAAGGTTCAGAGCTTGAGAAGCTACTGAAACAAATGAATGAACAGCTTATGCGCGAACAAAACGAAGCTAAAGATATGATTCAAGAATATTGTGGTTCAAGACCGGATAGCCTCGGATATGGATGGGCATTTGGAATAACCGCTGAGTGGCTTTATACTCTTATTGGATTTGATGATAAGGAGTTTGTTCCTGAGAAACTGATTCCGAATAATGATGATAAGAAGCATCCGTGTTGGAAAATCAATAAACGAAAGAAAGAAGGTCATGAATTCATTGATAGATGGCGTAGAAAGTTTCGAGGTATAGATGGTAGGCCACTTAATAAATTTGGGATTCCGGTAATGCATGAAGAAACAGGACGCTACTTCCATTGGCTCCCGCTTGAAAAAGATGGTATCTATTATGTCTCAGTAGGTTCTTCTCTTCTTGATTGTATGCCATCGGCAAAAAGTGAGCAGTTTGAGATAGAGGTTTAACGTATAACAAAGGAGATATGAAACAGAAGTTAGAAGAAGCAGCAAAAGAATATGCAGAATCAGTAATTGATTCATTCGTGACAAACGGAATTCCGAATGGCGTTTCCGATATTAAGGACATGATTGCTCTTGGTTTTGAAAATGGCACATCATGGCTTTCAAATCAGATTAAATCTATCATCTTGGATGATACGTTGACAGATGGGGAAGTCATAGATAACATTAGTGAGCTGTTATTAGGCATTACCCATTGGATGCCGATCCCCTCTTTCGATGAGATACTCGAAGCCAACAAGGATGTACTGGAACGGATTAAGGAGAAAGGAGATTAAATAATGAGGTTTATATTAATTATACTTATGACAATCATGATGTTGTCTTGTGAAGGTGATATAGAACATAGGTTAAAAGGCGGAATGATGATTACTGTTAAGGGAGACACCATAAAGTTTTATGGAGGAACGTTGACTTATAAATACTTTGGCAAAAGAGATATCAGGAGTGTTGTAATTAATGAATAAAAATATAAAGGAAATTGATTATGAAAGATAAATTGAAATTAAAACATATAAGTATCCAATCTAAGGTGTCTCCTGAAGCGGCTGCATGTTTGGATGATATTGTCAAAAAGTATAAGTTTAAAAGTAGATATGAGGTGATGCAATATCTACTCACTGCGTTTTTGTCATATGTCAATCCTGATTACGGTGTGTCGGAAGATATAGATATATCATATGTGAGTGAATTGTCAAAAGTCTTTGAAGATTTTGAAAACAAAAAGAACAGAGTCATATCAACGAAGCCAAGAGGCAGGAAGTCATTAAGGATGGTAGGCTCGATATATATATTTAGCGAAATCGGTAAAAAAGGATATGTGGCAAGGAATATTAAGATAAACGGGGATGATATACATACCAACTCAAGGAATAGCGCATCATTGGAAACAGTGGTAAGACTCCTTTTCCCGTCTATAGCATCCCGATTAGACGGTATTGGCCGTACTATAGGAGAGTGTAGATATGAGGATATCATATCAGACTTGATAGAGCAATGCGGGATAACAGGTGAAGACAAATTACATAATGAGATTAGCAATGAGCTGAATCACATATCGCCAAGGATTGAATATGGTGTGGTCCCTAAAAAAACAAGAAGTAAAAGTGTTGATGATGAGCAAGGATTATAATTATAATAAGATGATCCAGTCAAGAGATTGGCTCATCTTGAGGAAGAAGAAGATTGGGAATAGCCCATTTTGCGAAGAGTGTTTTTCAAAGGGGATTATAACTCCTGTGTCTGAGGTTCATCATGTTGTCCCTGTCGAGAGCGGAAGCAATGTGGAGGACATGAGACGATTGATGTTTGATTATAATAATTTGAAATCGCTGTGTCATGAGTGTCATACAAACATTCATGCCATGATGCATTCGCATTCGAAAGAATATATTAAAGAACGCTCAAGGAAGGACGCAGAACGATTTGCAAAAAAATATTTTGAATGACCGAGGGGGGGGGGAGTTTTTTTTAAAGCCCCTACTTTTCTCAAATCCTCTACTCCTACCCAGAGAGATCTTTAGGATTCTGCGTTTTTTCTGTGGGGGTAAAATAGGGATTGCAAAATACGGGTCGGAATCAGCAAAAGTAGGTAGTCTTAAAATATTTAACTATATGGCTAAAAAAAAAGCGAATAACGAAATCGATAGTTTAAAAAGGTATATAAGGGGCATTCTCCAGGAGCGGGATAAATACTCAAAAGAAATGAGCTATCAGATAGAACTACTTGCTTCTGATCTTTTGGTTTTTCGTAGGATTCGCGATGAGGCTCTTAAGGAAGAAACTACTTTAACTGTTATTGAAAAAAGTAGGGAAAATTGTGACCGGGTGAAGGAAAACCCGGTGTTCATTTTGATGGCGAGATATGCCGATAGGGTTAGGAAAGATCTAAGATCGTTGATGATGAATCAAGAGATTCAACCGGGCGGTGAAGCCGGCAAGATAAAGGAAGATGATCCGTTGTCAAGACTAATGGAGCATCTTAATAAGGAAGATGATTAATGATGAATGAGAACGTAACTGCGAAGGATTTTAAACAAGGGTTCGTTGATAAGCTGCTCAGTATAGACATTGAGAGTTATCAACTTGATTCTATAGATCTGAGGTTGCATACTTATGTTTCCCAAGTGTGTAATTCCCCTGAAAATCATAATTTATATGAGATATTAGCCTTGTTAAAGTTCTTTCGGTTGATGGATAATTACGTTTTCCGTCCTTCTAAAGTCAAGCGGTTCGTGAAATTGTATGAGTCGCTGAAATTCTCCGGGATGGATGGGCGAAGATGTTATAAGTTGACTCCGATACAGTACTTTCAATTTGCTTCGATATTAGGATTTTACCATTGGGAAGATGTGGGGGATGCAACAGGGAAGCCGGATGATTTGGAAGGTAAATATCAGCGCGTGCTTGACCAGAGAAAATATGAACTGCGGCGGTTGGTTCGCGAAGCGATACTTTTTGTACCAAGAAAATTCTCGAAAACTACAAGCACGGCATCATTGGCTGTTAATGAGATGTTGTTTGGTGATGTGAATGCGCAGGCTTATACCGCTGCAAACTCTTACAAGCAGGCGAAGATCTGCTTCGGGGAAATATCGAAGATAATCAGGCAGTTGGACCCGAAAAAGAAATACTTTAAAGCGACACGGGAGACTTTGAATTGGAAACCGAATAAATTTGAAAGAGAATCGTTTGTGGAGTGCTTGACGGGTGGTGGTGATACCAAGGACGGATTGAATGCCTCATTGGTAATATTCGATGAATATGCTCAGGCGAAGTATGTGAAGGATCATTCGGATGGTGCAGAATTGCTACAGGTCCTTACATCATCTATGGGTGCAAGACGTGAACCTCTGACGATTATAATTACAACCGCAAGCCGCGTGGAGGATGGTCCATTTGCATTGGAGCTGGAGAATGCGAAGAAGGTATTATTGGGTGAGTATAATGACGATTCTCAATTTGCCAGCATCTTCCAGCCCGATGCGTGGGAGATGGATGAAGAAAGCATGGGGTGCCCCGCTGTGTGGAAGAAGTGCAATCCTCATATCGGTATTACGGTCCAGGAAAGTTATTATACCCAAAGATGGGCTAAGGCCCAACGTGATGCAGAGGCGATGATAGAGTTTAAGACGAAGCTTTTAAATATATTCGTGTCAGGAGGCATAAAAACTTGGATTTCCCAAAATTTAGCACGTTCCCTTTCCGTTAATTTGGATCTTGACTCAATAGATGGACGGCCGGAAACTATGGTCGCTATGGACCTTTCTGTAAGTGATGACTTCTCCGTTGTTGCTTATAATATATATAGCAGGAAATTGCGTAAATTCTTTGTGTGGCTTGATTGCTATATTCCGGAAGAAACCTTGGAAACCCATCCGAACAAAGAGTTGTACAAATATTGGAGGGATGCCGGCTATCTGAAGATTTGCCCGGGAGCTGTTATAAGCGATTCCATGATAGTGGAAGATGTGTTAAAACGTAACAGGTCGCTATGTATCTGCCAGATAGGATATGACGCATACAAGAGCCAGGAGGTAGTGAATGCATTATCGGCTGCGATATCGTCTACCGGTACAGACCCGAGTAGGATTTTGCGTGCAGTCCCTCAGACGTATGGGGCATTTACCTCGCCCGTAGAAACGTTTGAGATGGCGGCAAAATCCAATCCGCCAAAGGTCGCTTTGGCGAATAATCCTATATTATCCTATTGTTTTGGGAATTGCTATCTCGATGAAGACAGGATGGGCAATAAAAAACCCTTGAAAAGAAAGGAGAATTTGAAGATTGATGGGGCTATTGCTACTTTAATGACATTTTGGTTGTTTAATAACTATGAGCAATAGAGTAACCTATTACGGCTAATTCGTGGGTATATGAGCCGTGGTCATAATATTAAAACAGGCTCGATAAACCGATGGATAACTTTTTCAGATTTTTCAGACGAGAGGCAAAAACGGCATCCGGGAAGAATACTACGGTATCGACCGGCAATTTTAAGAGTAATATAATTTATGCCAACACAGATGAATCGGCAATGCGTATTGCAGCCGTATATAGGGCTGTGAATCTTATATCCGGTGCCGTAGCTACCCTTACGCTGCAATATAAGAGGCGTGATAGGGCTAAAAATTATTTTAAAATTTACGACAATGGGTATGGTGCAAGGGTAAATTATCTATTGAGTGTTCGCCCGAACGACAGAATGAATTCATTTACAATGATGAAGTATCTCGTTGCAATGATGCTGCTTAAGGGTAATGCGTATATATATCCTAAGAGGGCTGTTACCGGAGAGGTGGAGTCTCTTTTTTTATGTTCCCCCGGCTCTGTTGTGTATGATGTCTACTCCAATACCTACACGGTAAGTGACTTGGTTAACGGTATAAGCGGGACATTCCCGGCATCGGAAATCCTCCATTTTAAAAACATGTGCATGGATGGAGGTTATATGGGTAGGTCTACGGTATCCTATATCAAGGATACATTAAGTATAGCCACAACTGCCAATAATGAAACCCTGAAGAGGTTTGCCACAGGAGGCCGGCTAAAGGCAATCCTGCAAAACAATACCAGCGTGAAGGGATTCGGTGAATACCAGGATAAAGAACTTGATAAACAAGGACAGGATCTACAGGAGGACATCAACAAGGGTGAAGACATTTTGGTTGTAAGGGGTGATGGCACCCTGACTCCAATCAGTATGTCATCTTCCGATATGCAATTCTTGGAAATGGTGAAGCTGAATCTCCGTGATATAGCAAGAGCCTTCAATGTGCCTCCAAGCAAACTGATGGATGATACTAATGCCAACTACAAGAGTGTTGAAATGTCGAATGTGGGTTTTTATACAGAGGCATTGCAGCCCATAATCACAGAAATAGAGAGAGAATTTACGGCTAAAATGCTGAGTGTAAATACATATATGGATTATAAATTTTCGTTTAACCTTTCCAGCCTCTATGCCTTGGATGTTGACAGTAGAGGCAAGGCTAACCTGTCACGACTGGGGACGGGCCAAGCAACCGTTAATGATATAAGAAGAGAGAATGACAAGGAGCCTGTAGAGAAGGGTGACGAAGTTTATTTAAGCACAAATCTTGCTGTTTTAGGCAGTGCTAAGTTAAGCAAGGAGGGTAGTAATACGATACAGACGAGCGATGTGAAAAAAAAGGAGGAAGAAGATGATGATGAATGATGAGTTAAGAGTAGTGACATTGGAAGAACTCAAATTGCAGATGCATGAGGATTTCGAGGATGAGGATGCTATCATTACAACATATGGTATTGCAGCGGAAGATGTTGTCATTGACATGACGCGAAGATCTTATGAAGAGCTTTCGGCATGGGAGGGGCGTGGTTTTCCCGTCAGATTAAAATTAGCGATATTGATGTTGGCGGCACATTTTCACCGGAATAGAGAACCTGTTGCAGCTGTATCTCAAAACCCCGTTCCTTTTTCCGTGTCGGTGTTGGTAAAGCCATTTGTAAAACTTTCAGATAGAGAATAGAATATGTTGACCTCAGGAAGTTTGACGGAAAGAGTAGATATAATGGTGCCTATCGTTACAAGAGGCGATATGGGAGAACAGGTGGTTGAATTTACGAAGAAGGCTACCGTTTGGGCTGCTGTCCATTTTCAAAGGGGCGCGAATGTATTAACTATGGGAGAATCATGGCTTTCGCGAACTGTATCCGTAACTATGAGGAATAATAGTATAATCCATGATAGATGCCGTTTAAGGTGGGATGATAAGACTTATGCAATAGATAGCCTTAATCGCTCCAGGAGAGATGGCAGTATTACTATTGTTGCTTCGGTTTTGGACGAAAATGAGTAAATCGAGTAACCTGAAACAGGGTATCAAAAGTATTATAAAAAGGGCTGATGTGGCGGTCTCCTATAGGGCGGTCTCCTATAGAGGAACTAATAGGATGATTTAAAAAAGGCATTAAGATGGAAAACAAGCAAAAAAGGGAAATAAGATGCATGGTTGGAGGCAGATTCCAACCTCATATTAGAGAAGCCTCCGATGAGGCTCCTAATGAAAGGATAATAGAAGGGTATGCGATAGTTTTTGGGGTAGAGAGTCGGTTGTTGGTCGATTACTGGGAGGATTATAGGGAAATTATAGAACCCGGTGCTATTACGGAAGAGGATCTAAAGGGTATGGATATCAAGATGACCTTATGGCACAATCGGGAGAGGCTGTTGGCTCGATCGAACATGGGTGAAGGCTCTTTGAAATTAAGCGTTGATGAGACAGGTGTAAAGTATGAATTTGCAGCTCCTGATACCCCGGATGGTAATACGGCATTGGAGTTGGTAAAGCGTGGCGATCTTGCCGGCTCCTCATTTACATACTGGTCGGATGAATCAAGCTCTGTGAGGTACACCAAGGATAAGGATGGTATCTTATTGCGTCATGTTAACCGCTTGGATGCGGTTTTTGAAATGACTATAGCAAGTGATCCGGCATATACGCAAACCAGTGTGACCGCTCGTGAGATAGAATCAACCGGGATAAAGTTAAGGGAAAGAAAGCCTGTATCCACTATTGGCAGGAAGGTTGAGGAAATAGACCGGATAGAGAGAGAAGTTATTTTAAACACATGTAATATTTTATAATTATGAAATCAGGAAAGAAAACAGTACAGGAACTTTTGGCGGAAAGAAATTCTCTATTGGAGAAGAGAGAGGCCGTCAATATCCGCATGAATGAGTTGATCGATAAGGCTAAGGCTGAAAAACGTGACTTGTCACCCGATGAAAACATTGAGTATCAATCTCTGAAGAATGATTTTAACAAACATTCTCGCGAAATTCAGATGAATTTCGATCTGACAAACATGCAGAAGTCGGAAAAAAGAGAAGAAAAAAGCAAGAACCAACTGCTTAGAGAGTGCCTTCAAGCGGTGAAGAGCGCGGGAAAACCCGGTGATTTCGTTTTAGAGCGTGAATTTACAGGGTTGAATACAGCTTCCATTGAAGCCGGTGGCATGATTCCATTAACCATTAAGGATATCCTTCCTCCCTTGGAGATGGGGCTTATTTTTGACAAAGTGGGTATTCCGGTGCAGACAGGAGTAAGCGGGAATATCCAATGGCCTGTAATGGGATCGGTTGAGGCTGAAATCCAAGGGGAAACATTAGAACTGACCGACCAAACTATTGATTTGAGTAAGATTGCAGCCAAGCGTGTCAGATTAGGAATGTCAATATCGGTATCTAACCAGGCTATTACTGATAGTTACACCGATTTAGTGTCATTGATCCAGGGACAATTGCGGGCCGGATTGCAGAGGGTGTTGAATCGTGTAATTTTCTCCCATCAGAATTTTACAAGCGACCTTCACGGTCCCTTTGCAGGTGCGAAGGCGACAGGTGTGTTCGCCGGTGCTGTGCCGACTTACAAGGAGTTAATCGCGATGAAGGGAGCTGTAGCAGCAACAGGTGTGGAAATGGTAGGTTTTTGTTTTGTCATGAGCGAAGCAATGAAAGCTGCATTGGAAGCAACTCCAATTGACGCAGGAAGTGGCAGAATGGTTGTTGAAAATGGTGCGATTGGCGGATATCCGGTATTCTGTACCGAATATATCAATTACGGCTCTAGTAAGGAGAAGGCAGACGTAGAGTATGTTGCGGCCGGATGTTTTGGCTACTTGCCGACAAATCAACACGGAGAAGTAAGATTGATTATTGATCCGTATACTCAAGCCAAGAAGGACGTAGTCGTTTTCACCTTAAACTCTGATTGGAGTATTACTACTCTGCGTAAGGAGGCATTCGCATTGTATAAGACTGCCGGGGCTTAGTAATAATTAATACCGGCTTATCCAAGCCGGTATTAGTCTTTGGTTATGGGTTTAAATAAACGACTCTTATACAATGCAAATGGTGCAAGAAAATCCGGTGTTGCCTTACAATTTGATGGGGATGAGGTAATGAGGATGCTTGACCGTATGCTTTTTGATAATGTAGTGAAAAAGAAGGATGTCCGTAAGATTATAAGGCAGGAAATTGCCCCGGCCCGAAAGGACGTGATTGCCGCAGCGAAAGGAGCCATGAAGTCCGATCCAAGAAACGCCAAGATAGGCGTAAAAACTATGGTTTACAAAAACGCCACAGGTGCTAATGTCAGCCTGTTTAACCGCAAGGGAAGTGCGAAGTCGGTTAAGGAATACAATCCGCCACGAGGTGGCAGATCAGGCATTAAGAGAAATCGGTCGGTCAGCAAGGATACTGCCCGGATAAATTCTTATCGTGGGCGTGACAGGGCTTTTATCCTGAGATTTATAAATGATGGAACAGAAGGCAGACATGCCTTTAAGAAGTCCAGGAGCAAAAACAATCGTACTGCCTATAGGGGAGCGATAGCGGCTAGGAACTTCTTTGGTGTGGCTGAAGAATCGATGAGGCGTGCGTCTGAAAGGATTTCCGACAGGGTGGTGCGGTTAATAACAGAAGTAAGCGAAGGAAAATGAGCATATTGATAAGTAAACATATAGTTAAACAGTTAAGTGCAGATCCGGAAATTGTAAAAAGTGTAGGTGATCGGATCTACCCGATAGTTATCCCGGAAGGCTCCAATTATCCATTTATCATGTTTGAGGACTACGGTTCAGGACCGGAGACAACGAAAGATGGTACATGTGAAGACAATGCGAGCTGCAATATTGCCATAGTAGCGAAAAACTACAATGAGGCGGTTACTGTGGCAAATAAGACACGTTATGTACTGGAAGGCAAGTTAGCAAGGTACGATGACTTCGAAGTGACAGAGTGTAATTTGGAATCATGGAGTAAAAACTATGATGCAGACTTACCGGCATACGTGGTAAGACTGACTTTGAATTTTAAAACGATTGATTTTTAACGATAAATTAATAGTAATATGGCAAAAGCAAAAGTATTGAATGGTAAGGATTTTATGATTTTTATGGGTGGTAAGGCTACAGCGTTGAGCACCAGCCATAAACTAACCTTATCAGCCGAAACATCCGATGCGGCTAGCAAGGATGATGGTATGTGGGATGAGAGTGTGGTCACAAAGATGTCATGGGAGGCATCGACAGAAGCATTGGTTAGTGCAGATCCCGAAGTAGAGAGTTTTGATACGATGTATGATAAGTTTATTGCCGGTGAACCTGTGGATGTTGTATTGGGTATCCCCGCCAATCTGAGCAATGATGGGGTCCCGGAACAAGGATGGAGTTCTCCTGCCACCAAGCAGAGCCAAATATACTATTCGGGCAAGGCATTGATTACTACGTTGGAACGCACGGATGCCAAGGGAAGTAATTCCTCCATGACGGTTAGTCTTAGAGGGCAGGGAAAACTTGATAAGAAAACCGGAGCAGGAGGTTATGCTTTAAAATCGCCCGTGGTCCCATCAGTCCAGGAAAAGGTTAACGAAAAGGGAGTTGAATGATGAGAACAGTGACTATCAAAGGTGTAGAGTATAACTTAAGATATACTCTACGCGCTTTATTTATCTACGAAGAGCTGAAGGGAGAGCCGTATTCTGGTGATAAGATTATAAATAACTATATATTGTTGTTTTCTATGCTGCTTGCCAATAACAAGGATTTCTCTTTGAGTTTTAATGAGGTGATTGAGGCATGTGACGATAATCCTTCTATTTTTCAAGAGTTTGTTTCTGTTTTGGAAGCGGAAAATGAAAGGGTAAGAAAAATGGCTGGGCATGATTCGGATAAAAAAAAAGCGAAGAAAACCGAAAAGGGATAAGTGTCATAAAACTATATGAAGAGGTAGTCGGTAAGGGAGGGCTTTCGCCCGAATATTTTTTTGACTGTATGACATTAAACGAATGTGCGGCTTTTATCAGAGGCATGAACCGGAAAGAACAAGAAGCGTGGGAGCGAACGAGAATGTTGATGTACGCTGTTGTGCAGGTGAACTCGAGAGACCACCTTACACCTGATGCCTTGTTGCCTTTCCCATGGGATGAAGATCGGGAACCTATAGAAATAAATATGGACGAAGTTAATGAGCTTCGCCAAAGAGCTAAAAAATTTGAATATGAGTGACGCTATTGTTAGACTGTTGTTGAATACACAAGGATTTGACGGTAATTTGAAAAAATCAAAGAATGAGATAAGCCGTTTTAGCGATTTTATGGCAGGTGCCGGAGAGACTGTTGCTAAATTTGCCGGAGGTTTGGGGGTAGCAATGACAGTCGGGGAAGCTTTCAATAAAACGTTGCAATCAAGCCAGGTTTTAGGTGATATGACTGCAAGCACTATGCAAGCGGCTAAAGAATCTGTAGATCAGTTCTTTTATTCCATAGGGAATGGGGAGTTTAGCAGCTTCTTAAGTGGGTTGGATGAAATAATTCAGAAGGCAAGAGAGGCATATGCGGCAATGGATCAGTTAGGGAACACTAAGATAAGTTATGGCTATTTTAGTTCTAAAAACGAAGCTCAAATACAAGAAGCACAGTATGTTGCGAAAAATAAGTTTGCTCCTTTGGAAGAGAGGACTAAGGCTTTCGGGAATTGGCGGAAAGCCTTAGAGCAGCAAAAACAAATCAATGAAACGTTAAGGAGCGATTTGATGAGTGCTATAACAAAATCAGTAGAGTCTGAGATAGGCACTGGTAAGATAAAGGTTGGTTTTGAAGATGTAGAAATGGCTTTAAAAATTGATGTTACCGACCCCGCCAAGAGAGGCGAATTAAAAGAACGGTATTCGAATTCATATAACGCCTATCAAGCAAGGAAGGAATATCTTACAAAAGCAAGAAGAGGCGTATCGGATGAGGCTAGAATTGAGGGGATTGATAAGGAATTGGCTGAATTGGACAATATATATAAAGAGACTATCATAGTTAACGCAATGCTCAATAAATACAAGGATGAAGAGTTGAGTAATATTGCTGCCATGGCTTCGGAGTACCAAAAAACATCATCAGCCTTAAATTCGATGAGCAGGGAGTACAATGAGTCCGCTAGCGAATATAACAACGCAAACAAAGCGATAAAAGGATTTGTTGCGGTGGCTAGCTTGGAGGGATATAAGGTATATACCGGTGAAACAGGGGATAAAAAGCCTATAAGGGGAAAGAGTGAATCTACAGATTTTCGAATGGCTTCATTCAATGCGGAGAACTGGGCGAATGAAGAGGCCAAAGGCTTGCACAATGCCTTACGGAAGAAGATAGAATCAGGAGAGAAGATAAAAATCGTACCCATCGAGGTTGATTTGGACAAGATAGATATTGTAGACGAAATACAGGACCCTTTAAAGGATGCTCAGATTAAAAAGGCGGAAGAATATACTAAAACCATCCAGGGAATAGGATATGCAATGGAAGGTGTTAACTCTATAGCTCAGGCATCAGGCAATCAGACAGTTGGTTTTATTACGGAAACCTTTTCATCTATAGCGCAGATGATTATTTCTTTGAATTCGTTGGCTGTGGCCAACGGTGTGGCAAATGCAGCTGCATTACCTTTTCCGGCTAATTTGGCAGCAATAGCTACGGTAGTTAGTACAATTGCCGGGATTTTTAGTTCGCTTCCCAAATTCGCGGATGGTGGTATTATTGGAGGCTCTTCTTTCTTTGGAGACAAGATGATTGCGCGTGTTAACAGTGGAGAGATGATACTGAATCAATCTCAGCAAGGGAGATTGTTCCAAATGATTAACAGCGGTAATTCGGGTGGAAATGTAAAGGTAGATGGAGAGATCAAGGTGCGAGGAAAGGCTATGTATATAGCTATTCGGAATTACATGAAATCAGAGAACGTAAAATGGTAATATGGGACAGAGATATACAATACATTTTAAAGATTATCGCAACAATTCTTATGAGGTAAGAATATATATAGATGGATATTCCGGCACTGTATCAGAGTTGTGTGGTGCGCCATCTGCTTTTGTCGTGACGGGGGATGATGAAGGTTTTATTTACCAACCTGTCCGCACGTCAACCGCTACGATTAATATTCTTGATAAGAATTTGTTACTGGATCTGTTTAGCGTAAATAGTCGGTATGCTTCGGTAAAGTTATACAAGAATGGCGTGTTGACATGGACAGGATATATCACTCCGGAACAGTTTACACAACCCTATCTGCCAACCATTGACAACATAAGCGTTGACTGCGTCAGTGCCATAGCCACACTTGAAAACATTAAGTATGAGCAGCAGACAGAGTCGGGATTCATCACCGCAATGGAGTTGCTAAGATACCTTATATCTTCCGCCCATGGTGGCTATGAGTCCGTATATATCCCTTATGTGTATGCGTCTTCCTCCGCTGCTTACTCTTCAGGCGAGAACGTATTGGATAAACTCAGATTCGCGGAAGAGAACTTCACCTCAGATGAATTGATGCTGGATGAAGTATTGACCTACCTCATGCAGTTCTTTTCATGGACGCTGTATGATTACGAAGGCAGCCTGTATATCATCGATGCGGACTATAGCGGTCAGTATCGCAAGTATAATGAGGCATTGACATCTTATACAATGGTGTCGGTGAATGATGCCACATTGCAGGATATCGGCTTCGCCGGCAGCGACAACACCATTGACGTTTTGCCCGGTTATAATAAGGTGACAGTCAAATCCGTCAACAATGTGTTTGAGGACTTGGTGGTTAATGAGGATTACGACAACCTGGAATGGGCGGGCGGTTCGAGTTACAGCGATAAGGATAAGTATGACATCAAGAGGTTTCTGAAACCGAAGGAATGGAAAATGTATTACTACGATCAGAACCGCCACGAAACCATACTGAGTACTAATATTAACGATAACATATTCGGGGCTGTCCTGATGAAGGAAGCGTTGTTCACCGGTGGCGGAGACCCGCCGGGGGATTATAATTGGGCTGACAGCATTCAGATGCGGTCTGCTACGGTAGATGGTGTGATGGTTTTTGACGAATATCAGAAGGAAACCCTGCCTGCCTTTACAATGAGGGGTCCTAATGCGGTCTGGAAGGACGGTGCCATCGGCATATCGGGAAGCATGCGCTTCCCCTCCGACAGCCGCATGAACTATATCTATGACGGTGATATGAATATCTCTGCCAATATCCCTTACGCATGCTCCCTTAAAATCGGGGATAAGTATTGGAACGGCAGTGGATGGCAATCCTCATTCGTCCGGTTTGAGATCGTTTTCGAAACGGACAATATCAAGAACTGGGCGAATGTGAAGAGCACGAAAACGCCCGATATGCCATATAGCGGACTGTCCGGACACATCATCACTCTTCCATCGGACGTACCGATCATCGGGGAATTGGAATTCACGATGTACTGTCGCAGGCAGAGGGTCGCTCAGGAAGTCGGTTTTATCGCATACGGTGCCATTTTAAAGGACTTCCGGTTTGACTACAAGAAGAAAGATGGGGTCATTGATGAAGGCGAAGACGGTGACCGCTTGTATGAGAACGTGGTCAACGATAAGTTCATGTCCGAACTTGACGAAGTTGAGTTCGGCATAAGCTCTTATAATGCGGACGGGGCTTCCTATAGCAAGGCACTGTTGGGGAGTGACTTCTTGACGGATAACCTGTATTCCGTCATCGAGGGTAAACTTGTCAGACCGGAAGAAGCCTTCATCCGAAGGGTGATTAACCGTTATAAGGCAACCCAAATCAAGTTAACGCAGGTAATAAAAAACGATGGTTCTATCCATCCGTTTACCCGGTTGTATGACAAATCAGCGGTTAGTAAGAAGTTCATGCTGCTAAGCGGTGTATGGGACTATGAGCGGAATAATATTCAATTATCGATGGTAGAAAATGGCTGAGATTAAGATCATATCAAGAGTAATACCGCGTGGCGGGAGTGGAGCTTCTGCGCCTTCTGCTGGAGGGGGTTTCTCGGCTCCTGTTGACATATCGGGAAAGCTGGATAAGTCAGTATGGAACTCTGCATTCGAGTTGCACTATGATGATCCTGATGATCCTGAAAAATTGACAAGCATTGGCGCAAAAACTAATTTCTTTTCGGTGGGCGAGATATCCGTGTTTGGGAAAGGGGGCTCTTCCGGCGGTGGAGGTGGTGCCACTACGCTGCACATGCTGGAAGACGTTGATTTGGTGATGCCGATTCCGGACGGGGACGTGTTGACTTATGACGCGAAAAAAGGAAGATGGACCAACAAGAAGGGTGCCGGAGGTATTGACACGAAAGCCATGTGGGAAGAACTGGGGAAATCGGACATATCTAAAAAAATAGACATTTCCCACATACCGGATTTAGGGGATAAATATATAAGCCTGATAAAGTTAGGAGAGGTTTCTTATGGTCCGGATAAGGGCGTTATCTCCCTTCCTGCCTATCCGACCAAACTGTCGGATCTGAAAGATGATGTCATTGCAGGGAAGTACCTGCCTTTAACAGGCGGGACGATATCGGGAAATCTTGCCGTAACCGGGCATGTCCAAATCGGTAATGCCTTGCTGAAATATGACGCGACCAATAATGCCGTATATGTAGAGAAGGATGATGGGTCTATGGTTAATTTCTACGCTACGGGAGACCTTGCTGCGTTCGGTTCGACAACCGGTAGTGGAAGTGGTGCTACCTCATTGGGCATGCTGGACGATGTAGACCTGGTTACTCCTCTATCGGAAGGACAGGTATTGACCTACGACTCGGTTAAAAGCAAGTGGACGAATAAAAAAGGCGGTGGCGGTTTGGATATAGATGCCATGTGGGAAGAGCTTGCCAAGTCTGACACGTCCAAGAGAATTCATTTTTCCCACATACCGGACTTGGGCAGTGTATATGCCAAGCAGGTAAAGCTGGGCACGACTCCTTACAATGTATTTAATGGGGTGGTATCTCTTCCTGCGTACCCGACAAAACTGTCCCAATTGGAGGATGATATTATAACAGGAAAGTATCTGCCTTTGGCGGGCGGAACAGTAACAGGCAACCTTGCGATAAACGGAACTACGACCACTAATAATATAGTCCTGAACAAAGCCGGGAATTTTGGTAACAAAATAAACTTCGGTGACGGTGATTACGTATACTTGAAGGAGGCGTCTGATGATTCCTTGACTATCTACGGAAGCAAAAAAATATCCCTTAATGGTTCGGGATTCGGTTACAGTTTCGGTTCTGATGGGCTGATTCCCACATCGGGAAGCAAGAGCCTTGGCGGTGGATGGAATGGCAATATGTGGGATAGTGGTTGGTTTACTAAGATTGGGTGTTACGTGATTGGCGTCAACCCTAATGATGTCCACAATGATTATAATCCTTGGCATGGAATCAATTTTAGTTACAACAACAGGGTCGTAATGTCGGGTTATCATGGCATTGATTTCTACACTTCGGCAGGGTGTGTAGCTCAGTTCCAGCCGGATGGTATTGTTAATATCACGAATCTCTATTGCTACAACGATCTTCAATGTAGAGCATCATTCGTAAGCACGATGACAGACTATTGGGAGCACGAGTGGAGAATTTTCCAAAATGTAGATAACTGCGTATTCGGGGCTAATCAAATGGCGGTAATGTCAAACAGCGGCTCTGCTTGTAGACCTATCATTGGGTGGGAAGATATATTAAGTGGAGCCGGATTCATAACGAGATATACAATTGGTAGTATTAGACGCGTAAACAACTGGGGAAGCATGCTGATTGCGGTATCCAATTCGGATGATGGATCTACAAACGGCGTACATTTTCAATTAAACGGAGAAGGTACAGCGGACCTTGTTGCTTCGCGTTTTACTGTTTCCGGGAACTTCCTTGCAGAAGGTGAGGTTGCCGTCTATTCGGACGCCCGCTTAAAATCAAGTATAAAACCGCTACGGAACAGAGGGTTCATTACCCCTGTCAGCTATATCAAGGATGGAAAGGAAAGTATAGGGTTTATCGCACAGGATATGATAGAATTGTATCCTGAACTTGTATCTATAGGCAGCTCGAAAGAACACTACCTGTCCGTGAACTATGCCCAATATACGGCAGTATTGCAGGCGCAGATAATTGAGCTGCACAAAGAGATTGATGATTTGAAACGTAAATTTATAAATTAAAAACTATGGTTACATTATTGATTGTTTCGATTATTCTGTTTGTATCCTATATCGGATATACAGTCGGGATGTATGGTATCCCTGCAAGTATCAGTGACACATACTATCGGCTTGGAAAGAAGGGTTGGCTGTTCACGCTCTTCTGTCTTGCCGAATCTTCCCTGCTGGTTGCATCGTTCATCGAAGCCAGCAAGGAAGAATACCAATTCCTGGCGTTTATCGCAAGTGCATCATTGGCGTTTGTCGGCTCGGCTCCCTTGTTCAAGGAGGACTATAACCGCAATATCCATTATGTAAGCGCGGGAATCTGCGCGCTTGCCTCTCTTGTATGGCAAGTGCTGATGAGTTTTTGGTACGTCCCTCTTATAACCTTCCTTGGCGGTGTAATCGTATTGGCATGCTTTAAGTTTAGGAAGCCTGTGTTTTGGATGGAGATGTGTGCCTTTATCTCGACTTATATAACCCTGTTACTGCTCTACTGATATGGCTAACTCGAATAACGTAATTACGTCTCCTGTCAATCTGAGGAGTGACGTTGCTTCCGTTCTTGGGACGTCTGAAACGAATGTGAGCGGGTTATGCACGAGCCATGAGATTAATATGTGGTCAAGATGCAAGCCTGTCCATATTGCCTCTGCCGCTCCTGACAGGAGCATGCCATCTGACGGTGAAGGAGCTTGGTGGAAAGGCTCGATGAGGAATTGCGGCATTAAGCCGCCCCCTGTAGCATCTTATGAGGAAATCCCCAAGCTGTATACGGAAGACAAGATGAACGGATATACCTATGAGAGACCTTGGGGCGGAAGTGGGAGTCCGTACAGGTTGGCGGACTTTCTGTTGTACAAGCATAATGCATGGGCACCCATATTCGCATTTCAGTGCGATTCCAAAGTATCCCAATCCGGAACTATATCATGTTCGGTTGGAATCAACATTACCGATGTGGATAAGTCAGGACCCGGCTCTATAACGTTGTCCGATATAGATTTCGGAACTAACCTTGAAACATGGTGGTTTGGGGCGATGTTGGTTGACTCGTCCAACAGAATCGTAAGGAAACTGGCGAACGTGAAGCCGGGTGTGTCATTGGAAATGCCTGCCAGGGGTCTGACACTAGGTCAATATTATGATGTATATCCGTTTCTCTGCATGAATAAGATTGATAGCATCGATGACTTGGATTCGGTTAACTTGTTCCTGCCCGTTATGAACTGCTCTCCCGGCAGGGTTAAGTATGTATCGGAAGAAGAAGCGGGTGGTTTGGTAATCAATCTGAATGCAGAGTATGTGACGCATCCAATGACAGGCCTGAATACGGCTGTCAAGTGGGAACTCAAGTTAAAGGCTACCAATGGCAATATGACACTTCGCAACAATTGGATTAGTCTGCGATTCATAACGAGTGACGTGACCGACCCGTTCCAGGCAGGTGAGCAGCAAAAATCTTTAGGAGACAAGGATTTGACTCTGGACAATCCGGTTGTGATATCGGGTCAATTTGATTTGATGAATTTCTTGCAAGAGTACTATGTATATGTTACACTATCCAACGGAAAGTACACGAAGAAGGCTTATCCTTTGGCTTTGAACCCTAACCCATAATATACTAATCATTAAATTATACAGATATGGAACTGATACGAAAAAAAGAAAGTATTACAAGGCTTTATGAAAATGGCGAGGTCTCAAACAACACAACAAATGATATCCAATATATCGTATTGGATGGAGATTCTTATGTCGGCACAGCCTCTATCATGCCCACAGGGTTTACCATGACAGTAGGCATGAAAGCTCCCATCGAAGATATAGAGAGTATACTTAGAAGCATATTGTCTTCCATTCCCAAGGAAGGAGGTGCAAAATGAAAATCAACGAAATCATCAGAAAAATGAGTTTTTTACAACTCGTGCCTCTGAAATCGGATGAGGGTGCGCCACTTGCCAATAAAACGAAAGTGAAGATTATCTTGAATCTCGTAGCTTACGAAAGGGCAATGGAGAGCTTTAACGAGGATATGCGCGGTATCTATGCCAAGCTGAAGCCCGAAGGATATGACGCCCAAGCCTTCCCCCGCGTGACTGAGTTGGAGAAGAAAGAAAACATAAGCAACGAAGAAAAACAAGAGCTTGAGTCGATTAAGCAGAGTGAGGAATACCTCTCTTATGTTGATATGAAAAAAACATTGATGCGCGAGTTTGAAGAGGCAAGAGAATGCGCTTCGGCAGACAATGACTATACAGTCAGCGAAAGGACACTCACGGACGATGATTTGGTTTCCATTGCGGAAGTTATCCCTTCGGATAAGGAGTTTACAATCGGCAGGAATGAAGATGGGGAAATCAAGGTTAATGGCATCACCGTATTGGCGGAGATTGGCAGAATGTTTATAGTGTAAAAAAACTCCCTGCATACCTTCTCAGGCGGACAGGGAATCAAGATTAACTTTCGCGTTCCGGTTAACAAGGTTTTGCAAATATAACATTAAAAATTAATCCGACAAATGATTAGTGCAATAGTTAGAGATGGCATCGATAAGAGCGTAGCCGGAGGATTGGCAGGAATAGCTACCGCATTCGTTCAGGAGAGTATAGAACACATGATTCCGTGGCTGATAGTGTCTGCTGCCGTGATTATATGTGATTTAGCCTGCGGGCTGAGAAAGAGTATCATAATGGGCGAACAGGTTCGGTTCAGTCGGGCGGTAAGGCGAACCATGGGCAAGATGGTTACATACTTCAGCTTTGTTTTCATGGTGGTTATGATAAACAAGGCATCGGGTAGCCGTTACGACATTGATATGTATTCCTGCCTGATGGTGTGTTTTTTGGAAATGTGCTCGATTATCAGCAACATACTTAAGCCGAAGGGAATCGAGCTGAATATTGTCGAAGCGTTCAGGCTGATTTTCGGCAAGACATTAAAGGTTGACAAAGAAGATATTAAAGAAGTAATTAAGGAGGAAAAGAAATGAAGTTTTTTACAATTGCGGAGCTGTGCAAGTCCACGACTGCCGACCGCTTGGGTATCAACAACAGATGCAGACAGGAGCATGTAACGGCTCTTACTGCCTTGGTGGATAACGTGCTGGACCCATTACGCACATGGTGGGGAAAGCCTATAACAGTAAACAGCGGTTATCGCTGCCCGGAGCTGAATGAAGCCGTCAAGGGAAGCAAGTCTTCTCAGCACATGAAGGGTGAAGCAGCCGATATCGATACGGGAGACAGACAGCAGAATAAGCTGTTGTTTGAGTATATCCGCAAGAACCTGCCTTATGACCAGTTGATTGATGAGAGCAACTTCGCATGGGTACATGTAAGCTTTAGGGCAGATGGTAAGAATCGGAAACAGGTATTAAGTTTATAAAATCTACAATTATGGCATTAAAGGATATAACCGGCAATTTTGCAGCATCCGGCTCCAATCAGGAGTATAAGTTTCAGCCTGCTGCGTCTACATTTGGTTTGCAATTGGTATTCGATACACATCCTTCCAAGGTGGTATTGTATCAGAGTTTGGACGGTGAGAGTTGGGTGGCGTTTGAAGTCGATTACGGGGTTGGAACAGTTTGGCAGAAGAACATCGAAGGTGTTATTGGTGAGTCGCATATCAAGATTCAGTGCAATGTTAAGCCTGTCAAGGCATTAATTTTGGAGTGATTATGAAGGTTAACACAATATCTTTAAATTCGGTGCGGTTGAATACAATCGCACTGAATCACATTGGCGAAATCCGTTCGGGTGGCGGTGGTTCCAAGCCTTCCCCTATCCCTCAATGGATAAGGGAGCACGTTGTCTTTTATTACGACGTAAAGAAGCAAGGTGCGACCAACGAAACGTTGAAGGAGTCTGCTTACTTGCAGGACTTGTCGGGTAAAGGAAGAAGGATGAAATTAAATAACTTTCTCTTCGACATGATGAGCGGTGTAGATGGGTATAAGAATGAAACGTTTGAGACTGTTCCTAACAATACTAATATAAAATGGAGTCACCTATCTTATTACTCAATAGAAGGTAAACCTACTCAAAAATCTACAGACTTTGGACTTTACAGGGTTAAAAACAATGTCAATAAAGTTCTATATTTAAAATGGAACATAGAAGGGATACAAGAAGGAAATAAGGTTTATTTGGTTCAATATAATAATGAAAGCACAAGAATTGAGTTAACCAATGGTGTTAACGACATAGCCTTTGATACGACTAATAGCGATAACCCGGGATATGGTTCTGTGACCATTATCTCCGACCAACCCTACTCCACAGACATCACCATTACTCAAATACCCGAATATCCCGGTGCATTAGTGACAGATGGTGTAGATGATTACGGATTGGTAGAGAATCTGAGTAGTGGAGTGAAGATGCTGTTTATGACGGTTAATCCTATGATGCTCGATAGAGGTTTATACGACCAACGCTTTACATCAGGTTTGCATTTATTTGCAGTAATAACTACAAGTGATAAGATTGCTTATAATAACTATAATACTAAAGGAAAAACTTATATTAACGGCGTATTGAATGAAAGTCAAACTTCCAATGAGCTTCAAAACGAGAAACAAATCATAACGATAGTAAATTCAGAAGTAAATGAAACCAACTCATTATCTCCTAATTTCTTTAGAATAAGGGGAGGTGGTTTAAGAATGAAATGCGCATTCTATAACTCCATAGCCTTTGACTCCATACCAACAGAGGCAGACGGATTCACAGAGCAAGAATTAATTGATTACGTATTAACTAATATAATTGGACAATGAGATATACAATCGTTACGATAGAATGGCTGACCCAACATGGATTGTTGGCTCTGCCGATAATGCGAAGCAACGCAGACGGTACGAAAGTAGTGCTGCATGAGGAATTCGTTAACCTCTTCCCAAGGGACTCCTTCCCCACCTACAGAATGGATGACCCCGAATTCGTACAAATCATGGAATCGGAAGAATGGAATCACGAACCGCAACCTTATAGTGCTGATTACATATTGGCTGCATCCGCACAAAACATGGTGGAATCCGCTAAAAAACAGATACAGACATTGAGCCTGACAGACAGCGAATCTCTGAAGGTTAAATCGCTGTATCCCGATTGGGCGGAATTCATAGACGAATCCTTATCCAAGGGGGATAAGGTTAATTACAAGGAACACCTGTATAAGGTCCGGCAAGATATCCCTATGGTTTTGGAGAGCCAATATCCCGGCATGGCTACGGCAGCACTCTACGAAGTGGTTGTAGAGACCGCATCAGGCACCAAGGATGACCCTATACCCTATACACCTCCTATGGAGATATTCAAAAATAAGTACTATACTCAGAATGACGTATTGTATATCTGCACAAGGGACAGCGGTCAGGCATTGACCCATGACTTAAGCAGCTTGGTAGGGTTGTATGTTAATGTTGCAACTAAAACCAAATTGAAATGAAATGGCTTCCTTACATATTACTGATTGTACTCGCTTTCGGTTTAGGATGGTTCGCAAAGCCATCCCCCGAAGCAGTTATAGAGGCAAGAACGGATACGGTATTCAGTTCAAGCCTTGTGATAAGAAGGGATACGGTCCCCTACTACCTTCCTACTCCTTTGATTTGCTGGCACACGGGCGATACTATCCATGTAGGTGATACGGTGCTCCCTGTCGAGCAGAAGATATACCGGGACAGTAACTATACGGCTTATGTCAGTGGTTATAACCCGAACTTGGACAGTTTGAAGGTATATCCTAAGACTGTCACGGTTACTAATGATATCCATCATGTGATGAAAGTAAAACCTCGTAGATGGGGTATGTCAATCACTGCCGGCTATGGATTTGGCAAGGATGGGCTATCACCGGCTGTCGTGGTTGGATTAAGTTATAGAATTTGGTAAAATGTATAATATGGACGATATTCAGATTTTCAAGAATGAGGTTTTTGGCGAAGTGAGAGTAGCCGGGACCAGTGAAGAACCGTTATTCTGCCTTGCGGATATTTGTAGGATACTTGATTTACACACAGGTATGACCAAACAGAGGTTAGATGCAAAGGGTGTAAGTTTGATTGACACCCCTACAAATGGAGGTGTACAGCAGCTTATATATATGAGCGAAAAGAACCTCTATAAAACGATTATGCGCTCAGACAAGCCACAAGCCGAACCTTTCCAGGATTGGGTATGTGGCGAAGTCCTTCCTTCTATCCGCAAACATGGCGGTTATCTTACGCCTGATAAAATAGAAGAGGTATTGAGCAATCCGGATACCATTATACGTTTGGCGATGCAACTCAAGGATGAGCAATCCAAGAGAAGGGATGCAGAGCAGCATATAGCCATCCTGACCCATACGAACAAAACCTATACGGCTACGGAAGTTGCAAAAGAAATAGGTATGCGTTCGGCTGCTGAGTTGAACAGATGGCTTGAGAGTGAGAAAGTACAGTATAAGGTAAACGGAACATGGGTGCCTTGTGCCGGTTATGCGAATTTGGCGTGGTTTGAAATCAAGCAGGAAGAGCTGGACAGCGGACGTATAATTTATCATAGGAAGATAACCGGTATTGGCCGTGACGGAATTATTAATCTTTATCAGAAGGGAGGGTGAGATGAAATAAGACATCATATCGGGAATTATTCTCGCAATACTACGAGTAGAAGCGTAGTAATAACAAAAGCAGTTCTTTTACGGCTTAGAATGAAAAGAAAGCCGTCCTCCTTAATGATTGACAGTCGACAGGAGATGAACACCCAAGGCATTGTTTACGGCTTTCTTAAGTTGTAACAAGGTTTTGGGTGTTTTGTTTTCCAATCTTTAAAAAAAGTATCGATGAGAATAGAGGAATTATATCAGGATATCATAATTATGGTATGTAATGTTACAGGCATTGATGAGGCTGACATATTGCATAGCAACCGCGAAGAGTGTGCCGATGCCCGATACCTGCTTGTAATGGCGTTATCCAAGATGATGACCGATGAGGAAATTGGCAGGGTCATACACAGGACCAGGCAGGGTGTATCTTATATCCGTTCCAACAGGGCAAAATTAAGCAAGTGGATTGTGGCAAGCAATTGGCAAGTAATCAGCAAGTATATTGCAAGCAAGTATTTCATTTGCCGCTGATTTATGGCTTTCTTTGCATGTAGCCCAACGAAGGGCTGCAATACAAAATACAAGTTATATGGAAGCAGAAGTAAAACAAGTAATTAAAGAAAAGGAGTATGTCCATGGCGAAGATCGTAAGGAATATGCTTCTAAGGGCGTGGGTAACGCAGCATTGACTACCGGTATTATCGGTACGGCTCTGGGTGCAGCCGCATTATGGGGTCGCGGAGGCCGCATTTTTGGCGGTGGCGGTATGCCGGAAAACGTAAACATCAATACGGTCAGCGATGCCATTGCCGGACGTTCGGGTGTGACTCCTACGGCATTCCAGGCGTGGGAGAAGGGATGTGAGGAAGCTTTGAGTTTGACCAATACCATTTGGGGGCTTAAAGTCAACACTCAGGAGCAGATGTACGCACATCGCGAGATAGACATTAACGAGAAATGGCAGCTCTACAAGTCGCAGGTAGACGGTGACTTCGGAAATTACAAGGTTTCCCGTGATCTGTACGACAACATGAATGACAAGCTGAACACAGCTGCATTCGGTCTGTACAAGGGACAGCGTGACCTTTACGACACACTCAATGAACGTTACTCCGCCAAGTTCTGTGAGCTGGATAAGAAGGTATACGGAATGGAAGTTGCCAACCTGTACCAGAACAAGATTATTCAGATGGGCATGGATAGCGTCCTGAAGGAAAGCATGTGCTATACGGACCGCAAGACATGCCGTGCAATCTATGGTGTGGTGGGTTTGCCTTCAACCCCGACAGTCAGCGTGCTGGAAGGGGCGAATCCTTACGGATGCAACTGCCGCCCGCAGTCAACCGCACCAAGCGCGTAAGACGTAAGAAGCGTTAGTGGTAAGTCCCTTCGGGGGCATACCACTTTCTTTATTAACCACTGACAAAAAAATAATGAATATGTTTGAAAATGACCCTCTACTTACATCCGGGCGTAACCTGGAACAGTTGGCGCAGGAAAATGAGATGTACCAGCAGAAGTTACAGGCTTTGCAGCAATTTCCCAAGACGCAGCCCGTACAGCATACCGCAACTCCTGTTTGGGATGAGATAGACCGTATTGTATCATCTCTCAACGATCAGGAGCGCGGTATCCTCAGTAACAACAAGGAATATTACGATAACAGCATGGCTATACAGGAGATGGTTAATGCCGAACTGCTTCTGCTGGTCAAGGGCAGGATAGAAGCGTCTGCCGAAGGTAAGGCCATATTGGAGCAGCAGCTATCATTCGTAAGGCGGACATCGAAAACAGCCAAGGAAGAGACCGCCAGGCGTGATGCCTTGTTCCGGGAGTACGTGACGGAACATAGTGATATGACATGGCAGGAGTTTATCGACTGGAAGAATGGAAAACCTCAATCTAAATCAAAAAAATGATGGAAGCAAAGAAAAGTATAACAGAAATTAAGGACAAGATGGCTGATTCGCTATTGTTGTGGGTTGATGACAGGATTGACACGCTGGTTGAGGCTAACCCGAAGCTGAAGGTCGCTTCGGTATACCTGAAGAGGGGTGCAAAAAACTATATCGCCAAAGAAAGAGACAACCTGAATACAATGATTGACAATGCCTCTTTGTTTTTGTGCGATGAAAACGGCAACATTGATGCGGATATGCTGTTTAATGACCTCATAGTAATGTTTCGCGAGATGGATGAGATGCCGTTCGGGAAAGGTTTTATCCGCGGAACTATAGGTAAGGGGAATATCCGCATTGCTCTTCCCGATAATCCGGTGTCGAATATCCTGTTTGGCAATACAGGGGCTATCAGGATAACAGATGCCGACCTGATTGAGTTTAAGAAGCTGATGATGGAATGACATATTGAAAGCAAAAACAAACGTTTGCTGTGACAATTTGATATTCCAAAAGACTTCTTTTTTGCCTGTCAAAAAGATACAAGTGCCCAGAGAAAACAAAACAGATTGATAATATATAATATTAACGACATGGAATATAAGGATATGATTAGGGATGCCAAGGCTAACGGTGTAGCCTCCGACAAGGCAATGTGGCAGAGCGTGGACACATTGAGTGATATGCTGTGTATCCTCAGGGATGAGCATCCGGACGAATACTGGCGTTTTATGCGCAAGCAGCACTCCATACTGTATGGCAACCACTACGACAGGAATTTTGCCGAAATGGATGTAGAGGGTATACGTTATACAGGACCGTCCGGTGAGAAGAGAACCGGTGCCCATTGGACTGCCGATCAGATAGAGGAAGCTGCAAGGGGAATGTCTTTCCCGTCGGGTACAACCAAGTGGGATAAGTATGTCGCGTTTAACTCGTTTTATGCCGATATGTGTATGGTCTGTGATGATGCTCAGATCCTCAAGGGTGCCCATAGGTTTTACTTTGCCGACGAGGACGCCCCGCAAGGCAAGATATGGGTGTATATGGCTGCAATGTATGACGCCAGGAAATAGGTGTAGGCTACCCTAAATGTTAAAAAACGCATCTCTTATGAATTTTCCTACTGTAATATTTTGCAGTAAGAAAATAAACGCTTATCTTTGCATCATCAAAATAACAATAGAACCGGCGGCAACGGATAAGCGGCATTAAGATTATGAACTCATACAATATCTACGAAGAGAATCATTATGAAACTGTACTTTATCACGCAATTGCGCGTGACGAAGATCATGTAAGAGAGCTGGCAGAAGAAGCGGGTATTAATCTTGAAGGGTTGACCATCGACTTGGAACGTTCTAACGTTAAGGACCAGATGGGAAGGCCATACAGTGCAATGATTGAAGATGCAGTTGTAAGATGATGAATGAGAGAGAACGTATCGGCAAGCGTATTGCCGAACTTAGGAAGCAAAAGGGATTGTCCCAAGTGAAGTTGGCTGAGTTAGCCGGCATTGATCCGGGTCACATAGCACGTATAGAGCTTGGCAGGTATAGCACAGGTATAGATATCCTTGCAAAGATTGGGCATGCGCTGGGTTGCAGGGTTGATTTTATAGAAGATAAATAGATTGGTAAAAGTCCCCGGTTTGATGAAATCGGGGACTAAAACAGGGACTGTTTAGTAAGGGATAAGATTGAATAAAAACGCTGTGATAAATATAAATCCGCTTCACGGTACTTTAAAACAGCGTATTATGCGATAAAACGCAAAATGGGAGCTATTAATTAGTTCTCATCGGGTGTACGAATTTAGCAATCTCCTGACCAACTTCAGTCAGGAGGTTTTTCTAAATAATACTTTCCTTCTGTGAACCTTTTTTCTTCGTTCTAGTTATTCAGTTATGAAACTTTTGAAAAACACTGTTGTTATTTAGCTTTTTCTTAAAAAATAATGCTAATAAATAATATTGTTTATTTGATGAATTGTGTATATTAAAAACATGAGTATATATTCGCTCTGGTATTTAAAATATTTAATTATGTGATTGTTTTGAAACTGACGATTAATTAAACTTATTTATTTAAACATTAAATTATCAACTAAATCTGAGATTCATGAAGAAGGCTCTCTTTTTAATGATGTGCTTATGCTTCTCAATTAGTGTATTAGCACAGGCAAAGACGGTAACGGGAACGGTGGTAGATGCTATCGGAGAACCGATTATCGGAGCAAGTGTTCTGGAAATGGGCACAACAAATGGTACAATAACTGATGTAGATGGTAACTTTACTCTCCAGGTTCCGGAAGGTACAAAACTGGAAGTGAGTTTTCTTGGTTACAAATCACAGCAAATTGTGGTGGGCGCGCAGAGCCATTACAAGGTGGTGTTGAAAGAAGATACTGAAGTATTGGATGAAGTGGTCGTTGTGGGATATGGTGTGAAGCAGAAACGTTCCACTATGACTACGGCTATTTCGAAAATGGATAGTAAAGTACTTGAGAATGCAGCGATTGCTAATGCGGCACAAGCATTGCAGGGTTCTGTCAGTGGTTTGCGGGTGACGAATACATCCGGTGCTCCGGGTAGTTCGCCTACTATTGTGCTGCGTGGTGGTGCCGGTATTGAATCTGCCGGAAGTCCGTTGGTGGTAGTAGACGGAGTTGTTCGCTCGATGGATGATGTCAATCCGGCGGATATCGAGTCAATCCAAGTATTGAAAGATGCAGCTTCGACTGCTATTTATGGTGCTCGTGCCAATAATGGTGTCATTTTGGTGCAGACAAAGAAAGGAAAAGAAGGAGTTGCCCAGATTTCTTATAAATTTAAGGGTGGTCTGAACTTTGCCCGTAAGGGATATGAATACATGGATGCCGAAAACTACATAAAATACGGACGTTTGGGACGTCAGTATTCGGGTGGTAGCTTGTCACAAATTGATGGTATGCGCGGTTATGGTGCTGTGTATGGTCAGAATAACCCTGAACAATTTTCTATCCGATATCTGGATGGCAATGAAGACTTGTTGCAGGAAGGATGGAAACAAATGACTGACCCTATTTCGGGTAAGCAAATTGTATTTAAGGATTATGGCACTACTTTGAGAGATGAAGTATATAAAGATCCTGCTTTCACTCAAGACCATTATCTGAGTTTTACCGGCGGTAATGAAAAAGGTACTTTTGCCGCATCATTAGGATATTATTCGGAAGACGGTACTGTAAAAGGTACTCAGTACAGACGTTTTAGCGGTACATTGAACGGTAATTATAAAGTATTGCCCATCTTGAATATAAAGGGAGGGGTGAATTTTTCTACTTCGGAAGCTCCGGAATTATATTATGATGATACGGCTGACTTGTTTGAGCGTTTACAGAGTGTGGAGCCGACATGGAATCCTTACCTGCCGGATGGCTCGCCTAACTATGGTTATGGCAAACGAGATGGTAATCCTTTGTATTGGCTTGATAAGCTGACCAATCAAAATAACACTCGCCGCACTACATTGAATATCGGTGCTGATCTTGAGTTGATAAAAGATAAATTGTATTTGAGAGAAAACAGTTCTTTGTATTATTCTGATTATACCAAAGAAACGTTTGATAAGGCATACCGTGATTACTGGAATGAAAATACGGAGCGTAAAGCATCTTTTGAATATACACGTACTATTCAGCAACAACATAGCTTGCAGTTGGAATATACTGATACTTTTAAAGAAAAACATAATCTTTCTGCTATGGTGGGAGGTGAGTACTTTGAAAATCAATATTTACAATATAAAGGTACAGCCGATGGTGCTCCTTTTGATCAGATACCGACATTGAATGTTTCGGGTCGTGATAATATGTGGTCTTATTCATATCGTCAGGGGTATCGTATTGCTTCTGGTTTTGCACGTGTGACTTATGATTATGAACGTCGTTATTTGTTTACTGCTGTAGCGCGTTATGACGGTATTTCTAAATTGTCGGATAACCGTTGGGGCTTCTTCCCCGGTGTATCTGCCGGATGGAATGTGCATGAAGAAGCTTTCTTTAAAGATAGCGAGCTGGCAAAAGTAGTATCTACCGTGAAACCTCGTATCTCCTATGGTATCAATGGTAATGTAAATGGTATTGGTAATTATGATGTATATGGTATTTATGATAAGCAGACTGCTTATAATGGAACGACAGGTATTTTAAATACAGGAGTTATTAATTCTAAATTGAAATGGGAAAAGAGTAAATCCTTTGAGTTGGGGTTGGATTTGGGATTCTTGGATAATCGTTATAACTTGATATTGGATTATTATAACCGTACTACTTCTGATTTGCTGACTAATGTTAATTTGCCGGGCTATACCGGTTTTGATTCTTTCAAAACAAATTTGGGAAGTCTCCGTAATACCGGTTTTGAAGTGGAAGGTAACTTGAGCTTGATTCGTAATCCGAAGGGCTTTAACTGGGATTTCTCTTTTAATGCTTCATTGGTACATAATAAGATTATTAAACTTCCTTATAATGGAAATGAGAACAACCGTCAGGGCGGTACTCAGGTTTTCGACCCTAAAACACAACAGGTTATTTGGGTAGGCGGTTATCAGGAAGGACATACCATGGGAGATATTTATGCCTATAAACAAGTGAAGATTCTTAGTGACTGGAATGAAGTGAATACCATGGCTGGTAATTATATTGATATGATTGCCGGACTTTATGGTCCTAATGTCAGTGATGCTGATAAAAAGAAATATGGATTGACCAAACCCATTGAACCGGGTGATGTTTTGTGGGCGGACTTGGACGGAAATCATAAAATAGATCAGTTGGACCGTGTGAAGGTGGGTAACATCTATCCTAAATGGACAGGAGGTTTCTCTACCACGCTTTCTTATAAGAATGTATCTTTATATGGACGATTTGATTTTGCTTTAGGACATACCATTTTGAATATGGTGGCTATGCGCTCTTTGGGACAGTCTGTTGGTTTTAAAAATATAATAAAGGAAGGATTGAAGACTTGGACGGAAGAGAATACAAATACCGATCTGCCGAAATCTTATTATGATGATTCTACTAATAAAAAGAATATCTACCGTGATACCAAGGGCAGTGATATTACTTCTGTTAATGATAGAAGTTCCAGATTCTATGAAAAAGGGGACTATCTGGCTTTAAGAGAATTAACTTTGAATTGGAAATTACCTGTTAACTGGATATCTAAGGTGGGAATGACAAATGCGTCTGTATATATCACAGGTCAGAACTTGTTCTATATTACCGGTTATAGTGGTTCTTCTCCTGAAGCCCCGTTGACTTATCCGGGTGTGGATGCCGGACGTTATCCTACACCGAGAACTGTGTTGGTAGGTGCTTCTGTATCATTCTAAGTTTATTATAATAAAAGAAGATAACGATTTATGAAAAATAAAATTATATCATTAGCCATTATGACAGCTTCCCTTTTTACAATGACGGGATGTTTGGATATGGAGCCGGTAAGTAGCATTACCGATAAGAATATGTGGGAGAGTGAAGGACAGTTTACTTCATTTGTGTATGGGGTGCACAGTCGTTTGCGTGAGAACTCTTTCAATATGTTTGTTTTAGGAGAATTACGTTCAGATATTTATAATCCTTCTACCGGATGGACAGGAGAGAGTAATAAAGTGGAGGAGATTACTTCTAATATATTAAGTCAGGAACGTCCGGGTCTGAGTAACTTTGCAGGTTTATATAGTAATATCAACCAGATAAATTTGTTTATCAGTAAAGCTGCTGATACGAATTTGTTGAAAGAGGCAGATAAAGCTTATTATTTGGGACAGATGTATGGCTTGAGAGCATTCTATTATTTCCACTTGCTTCGTTCATGGGGAGATGTGGTTTGGACAGACCAGCCGAGCACAGGTTTTGAAATAGGGAAACTGGATAAGGCTGCCAGTCCGGCTGCGGAAATAATGGAAAAGATTAAAGCGGATATTCAAAGTTCGGAAGATAGTTTTGGCACAGATTACAGTTTTCGTGAATCACGTACATTTTGGTCGAAAGCTGCAACGCTGATGCTGAAGGCTGAGGTTTATTTGTGGTCCGGTCGCCGGATGGGAGGGGGAAGTGCCGATGCTACAGTTGCTCAGAATGCCTTGACCGATATTCAGAGCCATATCTCCAGAGAAACTCTTGATTTGATGCCCAATTATACAGATGTGTTTGCTTATGACGATAAAGGTAATAAGGAGATAATCTTTACTATTCATAATAAACAGAACGAAACCGATTTGTTTGGCGGTAGTTGGAGAAATAATCTGGTGCCTCAAAGAGCTACATTGAGTCTTTATTATGATAAGGAGACAGATGGGCAGTTTGAGTTGAATTTCAATGGTAATATGTATTATCCTGTTAGAAATGAGTTATACGATAAATTTGATAACTTGGACACTAGAAAACAAGGAACGTTGAAAGCTGTCTTTACAATGGATGCACCACACGATTATGTGGGATGTTTCCCTTATAAATATCGTGGAACAACTCCGTCAGGAGCTTCAGAAAGACTTTTTGCTGATGATTTTCCTGTATATCGTTATGCCGATTTATTATTGATGCTGGCTGAAGCTAAATCATTGACCGGGGGAGATCCGACAGCTGAAATCAATTTGATACGTGCCCGTGCGTATAAGGCTAATTATGATGTGGCTACAATGGGGTATCCGAATATGGCAGGTGATAAAGACGGTATCAATGAGGTTTTATTGAGAGAACGTTATAAGGAATTTATGTTCGAAGGTAAACGTTGGTATGATTTACGTCGTTTTGGCGATGAATATGTATTTGAGTATACTACTGCAGATGATTCTTACCCTCAACGTTTGTTGTGGCCAATCGACAAGAATACATTAACAAATAACCCTGCTTTGGAACAAACTCCGGGATATTGACCGTATTTCTTGCCTAAATAATAAAATAAAGGTGGTTTTTTATCATAAAAAGATAAAGAATCACCTTTTTGTTTTCATATTACAATAAAATATTTTATTTTTACCCGCATAATTAAATAATAATATTATGAAACAAATTTCTTGGTTGTTAGGAATTCTTTTATTCCTCTCTCCTTTACAGATGAGTGCTCAAAAGCAGGATACGGTTGCAGTGCGCGAAACTCGTATTCCGGTATTGATTGAACGGCAGGACAATGAACTGTTTAATTTGCGTATAGATGCTACGCAAAGTCAGGTGTTGAATGATGTGAAACTTAGTTTCGGCAAAGAAGTGAATCTGAATGAAATAGAGGCAGTGAAACTCTATTATGGCGGAACAGAAAGTTCTGAGAGAAAAGGAAAAACTTATTTTGCTCCCGTTGATTATATTCCAAGTAATACTCCGGGTAAAACATTGGCTGCTAACCCTTCTTATTCTATTTTGAAAGCGGAAGTGAAAGCTCCGAAAAGAGATGTTGTGTTAAAAGTAGACCAAAAATTATATCCGGGTGTGAACTATTTTTGGGTTAGTTTGCAGATGAAACCAACAGCTTCTGTACTTGCAAAGGTATCGGTGGAAATGACAGGAGTAACGATGGATAATCGGACTGCTCCGGTGAAGGTTGTGCGCAAAGCTGATACCCACTATATGGGAGTTGGTGTTCGTCATGCCGGCGATGACGGGGTAGCAGCTTATCGTATTCCGGGATTGGCAACTTCTAATAAAGGTACGTTGCTTGGTGTATATGATGTTCGCCACAACAACAGCGCAGACTTGCAAGAATATGTAGAAATAGGGTTGAGCAGAAGTACAGACGGCGGACAGACTTGGGAAAAGATGCGTATCCCGATGTCTTTCGGCGAACATGAAGGTTTGCCAAAAGCTCAGAATGGTGTGGGAGACCCTGCTATCTTGGTGGATAGGAAAACCGGTACTATCTGGATTATAGCAGCATGGACACACGGAATGGGTAACGGACGTGCTTGGTGGAATTCTCAACCGGGAATGGATATGCACCACACAGCACAACTTATGTTGGTGAAGAGTGACGATGATGGTAAAACCTGGTCTGAACCGATAAATATTACGGAACAGGTAAAAGATCCTTCTTGGTATTTCTTGTTGCAAGGTCCGGGTAGAGGTATATCGATGGATGATGGTACGTTGGTATTTGCCAGCCAGTATATCGGAAGTGATAGAATTCCCAATGCAGGTATTATCTATAGTAAAGACCATGGAAAAACTTGGCATATCAGTTCATTGGCGCGTACCAATACGACAGAATCACAAGTTGCTGAAATAGAACCGGGGGTATTAATGCTGAATATGCGTGATAATCGTGGTGGAAGTCGTGCAGTTTCTACTACTACCGATATGGGTAAAACTTGGAAAGAACACGTGTCTTCTCGTACTTCTTTGCAGGAACCGGTATGTATGGCGAGTTTGATTAGTGTGAAAGCCAAAGATAATGTGCTGGGTAAAGATATTCTGTTGTTCTCTAATCCGAACGATACGAAGAATCGTCATAGTATCACAATTAAGGCAAGTCTTGATGGTGGAGTGACTTGGTTGCCCGAAAATCAATTGTTGTTGGATGCCGGTTGGGGCTGGGGATATTCTTGCCTGACTATGATTGATAAAGAAACAGTAGGTATATTATATGAAAGTAGTGTAGCTCATATGACTTTTCAGGCTATTAAACTGAAGGATATTATCAAGACTAAATAAATGAAATGTAGATTAACCTGTCTCATAGGTATGATATTTGTCTGTGCCATGACTATGGCACAGACAAATGCTTATCCGTTACTTCCTATGCCACAGAATTATAAAGTAACGGATAAGTCGTTTGCAATGGGAAAGGTAAAGCTTTCTACTCCGGTTCTGAAGTCGGAGTGGGAGGCTTTTATTGTGAATGCCGGTGGAGAATTGGCGGATAAAGCTGCCGCAGAGATAAAAATAGAACTTCTTCCGGTTATTGATGGAGTTAAGTTAAATCCGGATGAGGCGTACCGACTGTCTGTGTCCGGGAAATTGATAAAGATAGAGGCTGTTACGGAACGTGGGGTGTATTGGGCCTTGCAAACGCTTCGTCAGTTAGAAAAGAAAAAGGGAAAGAAAAGTCTGTTTGCCGGTTGTGAGATTGTGGACTGGCCGGCTTTCCGAATCCGTGGCTTTATGCAGGATGTAGGTCGCAGTTATATTTCAGTGGAAGAATTAAAGCGTGAAATAGAGATATTATCTCGTTTTAAAATCAATGTGTTTCATTGGCATCTTACTGAAAATCAGGCATGGCGTTTGGAAAGTAAGATATTCCCGATGCTGAATGACAGTATTAATACAGTCCGTATGCCGGGTAAGTACTATACATTAGAGGAAGCACGTGAGTTGGTGGACTTTTGTAAGCAACATCAAGTCATGTTGATTCCCGAGATAGATATGCCGGGGCATAGTGCAGCTTTTATTCGTACTTTCCGTCATGATATGCAGAGTCCTGAAGGTATGAAAATCTTGAAACTCTTAATAGATGAAGTTTGTGAAACTTTTGATGTACCTTATTTGCATATAGGTACCGATGAAGTAGCATTTACTAATCCTGATTTTGTTCCTGAAATGGTATCATATGTACGTTCAAAAGGAAAGAAGGTGATTTCTTGGAATCCCGGTTGGCATTATAAGCCGGGAGAAATAGATATGACTCACTTGTGGAGCTATCGTGGAAAGGCTCAACCGGGGATTCCTGCCATTGATTCCAAATTTCATTATTTGAATCACTTTGATACATTTGCCGATTTGGTTGCCCTGTATAACAGCCGTATATATAATAAGGTGGAAGGGAGTGATGATATAGCCGGTACTATATTGGCAATATGGAACGATCGGATGATTTCAAAAGAAGAAGATATGATTGTTCAAAACGGATTTTATCCCAGTATGCTTGCCATTGCAGAACGTGCATGGAGAGGTGGCGGAACAGAATATTTCGATGGGAATGGAACGATGCTTCCTGCCGAAGATACAGAGACATTCCATGAATTTGTTGATTTTGAAAATCGTATGTTATGGCATAAAGAACATACATTCAAAGGATATCCTTTTGCTTATGTGAAACAGACTGATGTCAAATGGAATATAACTGATGCTTTTCCTAACGGTGGGGACCTGTCAAAAGTATTCCCCCCGGAACAGGAGTTGAAGGAGTCTTATGAGTATGAAGGGAAAACATACGGAACACGCAAAGCTATTGGTGCCGGTATTTATCTGCGCCATGTTTGGGGAACAATGGTACCGGCCTTTTATAAAGACCCTAAAGAAAATCATACTTCCTATGCTTATACATGGGTTTATTCTCCCAAAGACCAGGAAGTGGGGCTGTGGGCTGAGTTTCAGAATTATAGCCGTTCTGAGATGGACCTGGCTCCATTACAGGGAAAGTGGGATTATAAAGGCAGTCGAATATGGATTAATGATAAAGAAATAATGCCTCCTGTGTGGACAGCTACTCACCGGGTAAAAAGTAATGAAGTACCTTTGGGAAATGAAAATTGTGTGGTGCGTCCTCCATTGCTTGTTCACTTAAATAAAGGTTGGAACAAAGTACTCCTGAAGTTGCCGATAGGTAAGTTTGGAATGGACGAAACGCGTCTTGTCAAATGGATGTTTACTACCGTCTTTGTTACTCCGGATGGTGAAAAAGCAGTAGAAGGATTAATTTATTCACCTGAAAAACAACTATAAAATGAAAAACATTGCTTTACTTTTATTGGGGCTTTTCCTTGCACTGCCCCAATTTGCCCAGGAACGCAAATATTCTACATTCTATGAGCAACGTGCAACTTTATTCGAAGAACTTCCGGTTACTTCGAGAGATATTATCTTTTTGGGTAATAGCATAACTAACGGATGCGAGTGGGGCGAGCTTTTCCAAAACACTTATGTGAAAAACAGGGGAATCAGTGGCGATATTTGTATGGGAGTATACGATCGTCTTGATCCTATTATAAAGGGAAAGCCGGCTAAAATATTTCTTTTAATAGGCATTAATGACGTAGCGAGAGGAACATCGGCTGATACAATTGTTGCAAGAATCGAAATGATTGTAAAGAAAATAAAGGCAGAATCTCCGAAAACTGAATTATATTTGCAAAGTGTATTGCCTGTCAATGATTGTTACGGTATGTTTGGCGGACATACTTCTCGTTGGCAAGTTGTGAAGCAGATAAACGATTTGCTGAAACCTTTGGCAGAGAAGGAGAGGGTTACATATATCGATTTATATAGCCACTTTGTGGATGGAGCTACCGGAAAGATGAATCCTCAATATACCAATGACGGTCTGCATTTATTGGGAAAAGGTTACCTGTTATGGCGTGATATTGTGAAACCTTATGTTAACAAGAAATGAAAAAGATACTGATACTTTTTGTAAGTCTCTGTTTCTGTGTTACTCTTTTTGCACAGAAAAAAATCAAAGTTGCTTGTGTGGGTAATAGTATTACTTATGGTTATACATTGCCCGACCGTGAAACCAATGCTTATCCGGCGAAGTTACAGAAAATGCTGGGGGATGATTATGTGGTTGGTAACTTTGGAAAGTCCGGTGCTACTTTGTTGAACAAAGGTCATCGCCCTTATATGCAGCAGGAGGAATATCATAAAGCTATTGATTTTGCCGGTGATATCGTTGTTATCCATTTGGGTATTAACGATACAGATCCGCGGGATTGGCCTAATTATCGTGATTTCTTTATTCAAGATTATAGGGCGTTGATAGATTCTTTTCGTGTGGCTAATTCCAGATGCCGTATCTTGATTGCGCGTCTTACCCCGATTGCCGATCGCCATCCCCGTTTTGAGTCTGGTACACGTGATTGGCATGATGAAATACAATTGGCTATCGAGAATATTGCTAAATATGCCGGTGTTCAGTTGATTGATTTCCATGCACCGTTGTACCCTTATCCGTTTATGTTGCCGGATGCTGTTCATCCCAATGTAGAAGGAGCTGAAATACTGGCTAAGATCGTATATGAAGGTATTACCGGCGATTTCGGCGGATTGAGGATGAGTCCGTTGTATACAGACAATATGGTGTTGCAACACGGAAAACCGTTGACTATTCAGGGGACTGCCAATGCCGGTGATAGAATAACTGTATCCATTGCGCATCAGAAACAAAAAGTTGTAACGGGTATGGATGGTAAATGGTCGGTCACTCTTTCGCCTTTAAAAGCGGGAGGCCCTTATACATTGGTTGTTTCTTCGGGTAAACAAAAACTGACTTACGGTAATGTATTGGCCGGGGAAGTCTGGCTTTGTTCCGGGCAGTCCAACATGGAATTCTATTTAAACAGGAGTGCAACAGCCAAGCGTGATGTCGCTAAGGCTGCCAATGATAATATCCGTCTTTTTGATATGAAAGCGCGTTGGCGCACGGATGCCGTCGAATGGAATGCTTCCGTTCTTGATTCATTGAATCATTTGCAATATTATAAGGATACGGAGTGGACGGTTTGCTCTCCGCAAACAGCCGGTAATTTTTCTGCTGTGGCTTATTATTTCGGTAAGATGTTGCAGGACAGTTTGCAAGTGCCTGTCGGATTGATTTGTAATGCCATCGGTGGCTCACCCACTGAAGCATGGATAGACCGCAGTTCGTTGGAATATCATTTCCCAGCTATTTTGCGTAATTGGACTAAAAATGATTTTATCCAAGACTGGGTGCGTGGACGTGCTGCTCTCAATGTTAAAAAGTCAACCGATAAGTTGCAGCGTCATCCCTATGAACCTTGTTATCTGTATGAATCGGGTATTCTTCCTTTGCAACAATTCCTCATTAAAGGCATTATTTGGTATCAGGGAGAATCGAATGCGCATAATCGTGAGGCGCACGAAAAGCTGTTTAAATTATTAGTGGACAGTTGGCGCAAGAATTGGGAAGATAATGAGTTACCTTTTTATTATGTACAGTTATCAAGTATTGACCGTCCGTCATGGCCTTGGTTTCGTGACAGCCAACGTCGTTTCCTGACACAAATACCCCATACGGGAATGGCAGTGACTTCAGATAAAGGTGACTCTTTGAACGTACATCCTACGCATAAGCAGGAAGTAGGGGAACGTTTGGCTGTTTGGGCTTTAAACAAGACTTATAATTATAAAAATGTAGTGCCTTCGGGACCGCTTTTCAAGTCTGTTTCCTTTAAAAATGGGGCAGCTTATATTTCTTTTGATTATTCTGAGGGTCTTCATGCATCAGATAACAATGAAATTCGTACCTTTGAGCTGTCCGGAGACGATCAAATATTTTATCCGGCAAAAGCAGCCGTTGTGAACGGTGAGTTAAAAGTATGGAGTGATAAAGTAAAAGAGCCGACAATAGTGCGTTATGGTTGGCAACCGTTTACTCGTGCCAATTTGGTGAATGGTGCAGGGTTGCCGGCTTCAACGTTCCGTTCGGATGTGAAATAACGATAGGGGAAGCTTTGTGCTTCCCCATTGGAACGATAAAAAGATGTAAGATATGAGAAAATTGCGAATGTTAATGATGATGGGATGCATCCCGATGATATTAGGTGCCGAGGAATATAAGGAGCCTGAGAAGATAAACCTGAATAAAGGATGGGAATTCTCTCAGGTCGGAAAAAGCGAGTGGCTTCCTGCAAAAGTTCCCGGAACAGTACATCAGGATTTAATAAATCATGGCATGATTCCCAATCCTTTTTATGGAAAGAATGAAGAGAAAGTGCAGTGGGTGGAAAATGAAGACTGGACTTATAGGACTACTTTTAATGTGACGGACGAGCAACTGGCACGTGAAGCAGCCGTCCTTGAATTTGAAGGACTGGATACTTATGCTGATATTTATCTGAACGGTTCTTTATTGGAACGTACAGACAATATGTTTGTCGGTTATACGCTTCCTGTGAAAGAGGTACTGCGAAAGGGGGAAAACCGTTTGCAGGTTTATTTCCATTCACCCATCAAACAGGCATTACCGCAATGGGAAACAAACGGATTCGACTATCCGGCAGACAATGACCATAGTGACAAGCGTGTCAGCATCTATACCCGTAAAGCACCTTACAGTTATGGATGGGATTGGGGCATTCGGTTGACTACCAGTGGTATATGGCGTCCCGTACATTTGGTTTATTATGATGTGGCAGCTATTGAGGATTATTATGTGCGTCAAGCATCGGTGACTGAGGAATTGGCGAAGGTTGAGAATCAGTTGGCAATAAATAATATCACTTCTACTCCTCAAAAGGCGGAAGTGACCGTGAGTTATTCCTATAAAGACGGTGAAAAGACAACGAAGCAGAAAGAAGTGACTCTGCAACCGGGTGCGAATGAAATCAATATACCTATGGAAATCGGCAATCCTCATCTTTGGATGCCGAATGGTTGGGGCGAACCTGCTTTATATGATTTTGAAGTTCAGGTAAAGGTGGATGGCAAAGTGATTGCTTCCAAGCAGGAACGTATCGGACTACGCAATATCCGTGTAGTGAAGGAGAAAGATGCCCAAGGTGAATCTTTCTATTTTGAGGTAAACGGTAAACCGATGTTTGCTAAGGGAGCGAACTTTATTCCCGATGACGCTTTGTTGCCCAATGTCACGCCTGAACGCTATCACCGATTATTCAAGGATGTGAAAGAGGCCAATATGAACATGCTTCGTGTATGGGGGGGCGGTGTGTATGAGGATGATGCTTTTTATAAGGAAGCCGATGAACACGGTATCCTGATTTGGCAAGATTTCATTTTTGCTTGTACCACTTATCCGTCGGATCCTGCTTTCTTGAAGCGTGTGGAGGCGGAAGCCGACTACAATATCAAGCGTTTGCGCAATCATGCAAGTTTGGCCATGTGGTGTGGAAATAATGAAATCTATGAAGGAATGCGCTATTGGGGATGGGACAAGAAATATACCGACCCTGCCATCATGGAAGGTATGAAGCGAGGATACGACAAACTGTTCCGTGAATTGCTGCCTCGCAAGGTACAGGAACTTGACCCGGATCGTTTTTATATGCATGGCTCTCCTTACGAAGCCAACTGGGGGCGTCCGGAAAGTTGGAAGATAGCCGACAGCCATAATTGGGGCACTTGGTATGGACAGAAGCCTTTTGAGAGTTTCGATACCGAGATTCCACGCTTTATGAGCGAGTATGGTTTTCAGGCATTCCCGGAAATGAAGACCATTGCCACTTTCGCTACACCCGAAGATTATGCATTGGAATCGGAAGTGATGAATGCTCATCAGAAGGCGTCTATCGGTAACTTCTTGATAAAAAAGACCATGGGACTGTATTATAAAGTTCCCGAAGACTTTGAACAACTGGTGTATTTGGGCTTGGTATTACAAGGACAAGGAATGCGTCATGGAATGGAGGCCCATCGCCGCAACCGTCCTTATTGTATGGGTACGCTTTATTGGCAGTTGAATGACAGTTGGCCGGTTGTTTCTTGGTCGAGCATCGATTATTATGGAAACTGGAAAGCCATGCACTATCAGGCAAAGAGGGCTTTCGCTCCGGTATTGGTAGATGCAATAAAAGAAGGGGATGATTTGAATATCTATGTAATGTCCGACAAGCTGGAAGCCGATAAAGATGTAACCCTTCAGTTGCGTCTGATGGATTTTGACGGAAAAGTATTAAAGAAAAAAGAGATAAAAGGGGAAGTGCCCGCTAATGCTTCTACCTTATATCATAAGGAGAAGTACGAGGGAATGACTCCTAATCCAAGGAATACTTTCTTATTGATGACACTGAAAAACAAGAAAGGAGAAGTATTGTCCGAAGAAACTTTTTATTTCAATTTTGCCAAAGACCAGGATTTGCCCAAGGCGGATATACGCTACAAGGTAAAGCAAATGGATGGAAAGTGTGAGATAACACTGTCTTCCAAACAGTTGGCAAGGGATGTGTTTATTGAAATCCCCAAGCAGTCAGATTCCAATTCCTTGACAGTATCTTCTCTTCAGGGAGCAAGGTTCTCTGATAATTTCTTCGACCTGTTGCCGGGACAAACGAAGAAAGTGGTAGTTACTTCGGAGGAACTGATGAAAGATGGGAAATTGGATATTCGTATCCATCAATTGAGTGATACTAACTAATCAATTATATATATTATGAAACATTTAATGAGCCTGGCAGGGCTGTCTGTGGCAGGTTTAATGCTTGTATCCTGCAACACACAAGTAAAAGAAGCAAATTATCAGGTTATCCCGTTACCGCAGGAAATCTCGGTAATGGAACAGGCTGCTCCGTTCATTTTGTCGGACGGTACAAAGATTATGTATCCCGAAGGTAATGAGAGGATGCAAAAGAATGCAGAGTTTTTGGCAAGTTATATCAAAGATTTGACCGGAAAGAGCCTGAGCGTACAAGCTGGTACGGAAGGCAAGGGAATTCTTCTGCAACTGGGGGGAAGTTCGGAAAATCCTGAAGGTTATCAATTAAAAGTAACGGATGCTAATGTGGTGATATCCGGTCCGACAGAAGCCGGAGTATTTTATGGTATCCAAACTTTGCGTAAGTCTATTCCGGTGGTGCAAGGCATGGATATAGCCCTTCCTGCAGTAGAAATCAGTGACTATCCCCGTTTTTCTTATCGTGGAGCACATTTGGATGTGTCTCGTCATTTCTTCCCGGTTGACTCGGTAAAACGTTTTATTGATATGTTGGCTTTGCATAATATCAATCGTTTTCACTGGCATATCTCTGATGATCAGGGATGGAGAATTGAAATTAAGAGTCGTCCCGAATTGACAGAAATCGGTTCAAAGAGAACAGAGACTGTAATCGGACATAATACAGGTAAATATGACGGTCAGCCTTATGGTGGTTTCTATACTCAGGAAGAAGCAAAAGAAATCGTAGCTTATGCTGCCGACCGGCACATTACGGTTATTCCCGAAATCGATATGCCGGGACACATGCAGGCTGCTTTGACTGCTTATCCGGAATTGGGATGTACAGGCGGTCCGTATGAAGTATGGAAAATATGGGGTATATCGGATGATGTACTGTGTGCCGGAAATGATGAGACACTGAAGTTTATTGACGATGTGTTGGGTGAAATCATTGAGATTTTCCCATCTGAATATATTCATGTAGGTGGTGACGAATGTCCGAAAGTGCGTTGGAAGACTTGTCCGAAATGTCAGGCACGTATCAAGGCATTGGGTATAAAAGGTGATAAGAAGCATTCTGCAGAGGCTTATTTACAGAGTTTCATTATTACTCATGCAGAGAAGTTCTTGAATGATAAAGGTCGTCAGATTATAGGCTGGGACGAGATTTTGGAAGGTGGATTGGCTCCTAACTCAACTGTTATGTCATGGCGTGGCGAATCAGGTGGCATAGAGGCTGCCAAACAGCACCATGATGTAATTATGTCACCGAATACTTATCTGTATTTTGACTACTATCAGTCTAAAGATGTTGAGAATGAGCCGGAGGCCATTGGTGGTTATCTGCCCATCGAAAGAGTGTATTCTTATGAACCGATGCCTAAGTCCCTCACTCCTGAAGAACAAAAGTATATAAAAGGTGTACAGGCTAACTTGTGGACTGAATATATTCCTACTTTCAGTCAGGTAGAATATATGGAATTGCCCCGTATGGCTGCTTTGGCAGAAGTGCAATGGACAATGCCTGCGAAGAAGAATTATGAAGACTTCTTGAAACGTTTGCCTGGATTGGTAGATGTATATGATGTATATAAGTACAATTATGCTACTCATGTATTTGATGTAAATGCTGTTTTCACTTCTAATCCGCAGGATGGAACATTGGATGTGACTTTGTCCACTATTGATAATTGTCCGATTTATTACACGTTGGATGGTAGTGAACCGACCGCAGCATCGGCACAGTATACAGAACCTTTGAAACTCAAAGAAAACTGTACTTTCCAAGCTGTGGCAGTTCGTCCTACAGGAAACAGTCGCATTGTGAAAGAGGATATAGCTTTCAACAAGGCAAGCATGAAGCCTGTTACTATGTTGCAACCGGTAAATAAACAATATGAATTTAACGGTGCTCCCACTTTGGTAGATGGATTGAAAGGTAATGGAAATTACAAGACAGGACGTTGGATTGCTTTCTATAAAAATGATATGGAGGCAGTGATTGATCTGAAAGAACCGACCGAAATTCAAAGTGCTTCTATTTCTACCTGTGTAGAAAAGGGTGACTGGGTATTTGATGCCCGTGCTCTTTCTGTAGCGGTATCCGAAGACGGTCAGAACTTTAAAGAAGTTGCTTCGGAAAAATATCCGGCCATGAAGCAGGATGACAAAAACGGAGTATTTAACCATACTTTGACATTCTCACCGGTTACAGCCCGTTATGTCAAAGTGACTGCTTTGACGGAACATAGTATTCCTGCCTGGCACGGTGGTAAAGGAAATCCTGCTTTCCTGTTTGTAGATGAGATTTCGTTGAACTGATTAATTCATAGCTTGTGTGACGAAGAAACAACTATATGGAAAATTACTGGCTGTATTAGTGGGTGGCTTATTGGTATGCAGTGCATGTCACCACACTGATACGTCAGGTGCTGAAATATCTCTTGAGAAAATGAACGGCTTCCCTTCGGGGAATGCCGCTTTTCTTAAGGGAGTTTCTGCTTTATATGCAGGAATAACAGAAGACCGTTTAATAATGGCAGGTGGATGTAATTTCCCGGATATTCCTGTTGCCGATGGCGGAAAAAAGGTTTTTTATAATGAAGTTTATGCTACACCTTTATCATCAGATACAGCCTTCCGGTGGAAGCAAGTTGGCTTTTTGCCTGTAGCATCGGCGTATGGAGTAACTATTTCTACACAAAAAGGGTTAATTTGTGTTGGAGGAACTACTGCTGATGGTAGTATATCTGATGTATTTCTTTTATCTTTGCAAGAAGACGTCTTGGTAACTGACACTTTACCTTCTTTACCCATGACTATCGATAATATGGCAGGTGCTTTAATAGGTGATTTGCTTTATATCGTAGGAGGAAACGTTAATGGTGTTCCCTCTGCGGATATGTATTCGCTTGATTTGTCAAATATGGATAAAGGATGGCAGAAAGAGCCCGGTGTGCCCGGCGAGCCGAGAGTTCAACCGGTGTGCGCGGCACAAGGGGGAAAACTTTATGTTTGGGGAGGCTTTGCCCCGGCAGCAGATGGGCGCGAAGCAACCTTGTCTGTGGACGGTTATGTATATTCGCCCGAGACGAGAGTGTGGACTTCGGTAGCGACTCCGGTCGATAAAGAAGGAAAAAGCATTTCATTGGGAGGTGGAGCAGCCGTTCCTTGGGGAGAAGAAGCCATTTTATGTATTGGCGGTGTCAACAAGGATATATTCCTGAAAGCTTTGCAGGGCATTTATTCGGGAAAAGAATATCTGTCACATCCGGCGGAGTGGTATCAGTTCAATAAGAATCTGTTGCTTTATTATCCTGCAAAAGATGAATGGAGCTCTTTGGGCGAATATGAACAGGGAGCACGTGCAGGAGCTGCTTTGGTTGCTGACGGAGTTTATGCTTATATAATTAATGGTGAATTGAAACCGGGTATTCGTACCAATGAAATAAATAGAATTAAAGAGAATAGAAAATGAGGAAACTTACACTATTGGCAAGTGTGGCGGTGAGCCTGTTGTTGGCGGGTTGCGCCAAGGAACAGAAAGAGATACTTTCTGTGATTCCCGTTCCATTGAGTGCAGACTTGCAGAAGGGTGCTTTTCAATTGAATGATCAAACAAAATTATGGATAGATGCACCTCAGGAGGATAAAACGAGACTGGCAGATTATATCGCCGGCTCTCCTTTTCAATTGGATGCTGCTTTGGAAGAAGTAGTCGACAATGTTGTCATTCTTCAACAAGTAGACCGTTTGCCGGATATTACTTCGTCCGAAGGATATGTGCTGGAAGTAACTCCGAAGCAGGTGAAAATCCGGGCTGCTTCGGGTGCGGGACTTTTTTATGGTGTGCAGACATTCCTGCAAATGGTGAATGAAAAAAAGGAATTACCGGTAGGAACCGTTACCGATGAGCCGCGCTTTGCCTATCGTGGTATGATGCTCGATGTTTCCCGTCATTTCTTTGATGTGAATTTTGTGAAGAAGCAGATTGATGCTTTTGCCTATTACAAACTGAACCGTCTCCATTTACATCTGACTGATGCGGCAGGATGGCGTATTGAAATAGATAAATATCCCCGTCTTACTGAGTTTGCTGCGTGGCGTGAATTCCCCACCTGGAAAGAGTGGTGGAACAATGGTCGCCAATACAGTGAAGAAGGTAGTGAGAATGCTTATGGAGGTTATTACACCAAAGAGGATATCCGTGAATTGGTAGCTTATGCCGAATCTCGTTATATAACTGTCATTCCCGAAATAGAAATGCCGGCACATTCGGAAGAAGTATTGACTGCTTATCCCGAACTGTCCTGTACACATGAACCCTATAAGCAGGCTGATTTCTGTGTGGGCAATGAAAAGACTTTTGAGTTTCTGGAAAATGTACTGACGGAAGTGATGGAATTATTCCCGTCCGAATATATCCATATTGGTGGAGACGAGGCAGGTAAAGCGTCTTGGCCGAGTTGTAAGTTATGCCAGGCACGGATGAAAAAAGAAGGTCTGAAAGATGTGAATGAATTGCAGAGTTATTTGATTCATCGCATTGAAGTATTTCTGAATGGCCATAACCGTAAACTGTTGGGTTGGGATGAAATTCTTGAAGGAGGACTGGCGCCTAATGCTACAGTCATGTCATGGCGTGGAACGGAAGGAGGTATGAAAGCAGTGGAATCCGGTCATAAGGCTATTATGACTCCGGGTGAATTCTGTTATTTTGATTCTTATCAAGATGCACCGGATTCGCAGCCCGAGGCTATCGGAGGCTATCTGCCTTTATCCAAAGTCTATTCGTTCAATCCCGTTCCTGATACATTAAGTGCCGAAAAGGTGGGACTGGTGTATGGCGTGCAGGCAAATCTGTTTACAGAATATATTCCGACACCCGAGCATGCTGAAATGATGATTTATCCCCGTGTTCTTGCGTTGGCGGAAGTGGCCTGGAGTGCACCGTCAAAGAAGAATTATGAAAACTTCCATGTACGGGCTTTAAAAGCAGTGGAAGAATTGAAAAAATCCGGTTATAATCCTTTTGAACTTAAGAACGAAATCGGTAATCGTCCCGGAGCTGATAAGCCGGTGGAACATTTGGCAGTAGGGAAAAAAGTGACTTATGGTCTTGATGCGGCTTATTATCCCGGATATGCTGCGGGGGGAGATACGGCCTTGGTCGATGGTGTACGTGGCGGATGGACCTATGGTGATAAGCGTTGGCAAGGTTTCATTGGCAAGAAAAGAATGGATATTACGATTGATTTGGAAAAAGAAACGGAACTTCATTTTATCGGTGCAGACTTTATGCAGGTCTGCGGACCGGAGGTATTTATGCCTGCCGAAGTGATAATTTCTATATCCGATGATGGTAAAGATTTTACAGAATTGAAGCACATCGAGCATAAAGTAGTGAAAGATGATAAGGTAACTTTTACTAATTTTGGTTGGGAAGGTAATGCGAAGGGACGTTATGTACGTTATCAGGCAACTTCCGGCGAGTTTGGTGGCTTCTTGTTTACAGATGAAGTTGTAATTAAATAAATGACTATGATACGAAAACTGAGTATTTTGACCGGTGCCGCATTGTTTTCTTTGCTGACTGCAATGGCGCAAAAAGAACCGGCCGATTATGTAAATCCTTTTGTGGGGACTACTAATTATGGGACAACTAATCCCGGTGCGCTTTGTCCGCAGGGAATGATGTCGGTCACACCTCTCAATGTGTTGGGGGCTGTTCCCGAAAATAAGATTAACAAGGATAGTACCTGGTGGTCTACTCCTTACGAGTTTAATAATAAGTATATGACGGGATTTGCTCATGTCAACCTGAGTGGTGTGGGTTGCCCCGAATTAGGCTCTTTGTTGCTGATGCCGACCACCGGAAAGCTGAATGTTGATTTTAATACTTACGGAAGTGTGTACAGCAATGAATCGGCTACTCCCGGCTATTATACCAATGTATTGGATAAGTATAATGTGAAGTGCGAAGTGACTGCTACTCCCCGCACCAGTATGGCACGTTTCACTTTTCCGGCAGGACAAAGCAATATCTTATTAAATTTGGGTGAAGGATTGACAAACGAGAGTGGTGCTACAGTGCGTTTTGTCAATGACCGTGAGATTGAAGGAACCAAATTACTGGGTACTTTTTGTTATAATCCGCAAGCTGTATTCCCGATATATTTTGTGATGCGCATTAATAAAGTTCCGGCAAAGCGCGGCTACTGGAAAATGATGCGTCCGATGGGTGTGGAAGCACAGTGGGATGACACGGCAGGCAAGTATAAACTTTACACTTCCTATACAAAGGAAATGAGTGGTGACGATGTCGGTGCATGGTTTACTTTTGACTCGACAGTGAGCGAAACGATAGAAGTCAGCATGGGGGTATCCTTTGTGAGCATTGAGAATGCACGTTTGAATCTGGAAAAGGAGCAACCGTTCGGAACCACCTTCGACAAACTGCGTGCCGAAGCGCGTAAGATGTGGAATGATGACCTTTCACGTGTCACAGTCAAAGGCGGAACTGAAGAACAAAAAGGAGTATTCTATACAGCCATGTATCATACCCTCATTCATCCGAATATCCTTCAGGACGTTAGCGGTCAATATCCGCAGATGGAAGGCGATAAGATTCTGACTACCAACCGTAACCGTTATACTGTATTTTCATTGTGGGATACATACCGCAACGTACACCAACTGATGACATTAGTGTATCCTGAGCGCCAGATGGATATGATTCATACCATGCTCGGCATGTATAAGGAACATGGATGGTTTCCCAAATGGGAACTTTACGGACGTGAGACACTGACAATGGAAGGCGATCCTTCTATTCCGGTTATCGTGGACAGTTGGATGAAAGGTCTTCAGGACTTCGACATCAACTTGGCATATAAAGGAATGTATAAGTCTGCCACTACTCCGGGTAAGGATAACCTGATGCGTCCGGATAATGATGACTATATGGCAAAGGGATATGTGCCGATGGAAAGCCAATATGATAATTCTGTTTCACATGCCCTGGAATATTATGTGGCAGATTATGCGTTGTCTACTTTGGCTGAAGAATTGGGAAAGAAAGAAGATGCCAAGTTGTTCCGCAAACGTTCCATGGGTTATAAGAATTATTTCTGCAAAGAGTTTGGTACTCTTCGTCCCATTACGAAGGAAGGCAGATTTTATGAACCGTTCGATCCCAAAGAAGGAGCAAACTTTGCACCCAGTCCCGGTTTCCATGAAGGAAATGCATGGAATTACACATTCTTTGTTCCTCATGATATTAAAGGGCTGACAAAATTGATGGGCGGTGACAAGAAGTTTGTAGATAAGCTGCAAAGTGTGTTCGATGAAGGAAATTATGATCCCGCCAACGAACCCGACATTGCTTATCCGTACTTATTCAGCCGTTTCAAAGGCGAAGAATGGCGTACCCAGAAATTGGTAAAAGAGTTGTTGGCCAAACACTTTACTACCAAACCCGACGGTATTCCCGGAAATGATGATACAGGTACTATGTCTACATGGGCTATCTTCAGCATGATGGGATTGTATCCTGATTGTCCCGGTGTACCCGAATATACATTAACTACTCCGACTTTTGATGAGGTAACTATTAAACTTGACCCTGAATATTGGGGTAAAGATAAACTGGTTATCAAAAAAGAAGGCCATGGAGATTACATCAAGGAAATCAGATTAGGAAATAAGAAAATAAACAAATACCTTATTTCTCATGATGACTTGATAAAGGCGGGAGAGATTACTTTTGTTGTTACAGACCATATCAATAAATAAGAAAAACTATGAATACTAAACGATTTTTATGTGCCGCATTGGGAGCTATCTGTTCCCTTGCTTTCATGCAAGCGCAGGTAAGAACCGAGCAGACCTTTGAAAAAGGGTGGAAGTTCACTCGTGAAGACAATGCAGACTTTGCGAAGCCCGGATTTAATGATGCCAAGTGGCAGAATGTCACCGTCCCTCACGACTGGGCTATCTACGGGCCATTCAGTATAAATAATGATAAGCAGGAGATGGCAATTACCCAGGACGGACAAACAGAAGCAATGGAACATGCCGGACGTACCGGCGGGCTTCCTTTTGTGGGAACAGGGTGGTATCGCCTCAATTTTGATGCTCCTTCTTTTGAGAAAGGCAAGAAAGCTACATTGATATTTGACGGTGCCATGAGTCATGCCCGTGTATATATCAACGGACAAGAGGCAGGATACTGGCCTTATGGCTATAATTCGTTTTATGTGGATGCCACTCCTTATCTGAAACCGGGAGAGAAAAACGAACTGGCAGTCCGCCTGGAAAACGAACGTGAATCTTCACGCTGGTATCCCGGGGCAGGATTGTATCGCAATGTACATTTGGTGGTGACAGAAGATGTACATATTCCCACATGGGGAACGGTTATCACAACTCCCGTTGTAGAGGACGGTTTCGCAAGAGTTAATGTGAAGACCGATTTAGTGATGCCTGAAGGAAAAAACGTCGGTAATTACCGCATTGTAACTGAAATTCTGAACCCCGAAGGAAAGAGAATTTCTTCGGATGACAGACCGGGAGATAAACTGGACGGGAATTTCTTTAATCAGAATTTTGTTGTGTACCGTCCTTCTTTATGGTCGCCTGAAAATCCGGCATTGTATACCGCAGTTTCCAAAGTATACGATGGAGAGACATTGAAGGATGAATATACGACTCGTTTTGGTATCCGTACATTGGAGATTATCCCTGACAAGGGCTTCTTCCTGAATGGTAAACTGACAAAATTCAAAGGCGTTTGTAATCACCATGATTTAGGTCCTTTGGGAGGAGCGGTAAATGATGCGGCCATCCGCCGCCAAATCCGTATCTTGAAGGATATGGGCTGTAACGCCATCCGTACTTCTCACAATATGCCTGCTCCTGAACTGGTAGAGGCGTGTGATGAAATGGGTATGATGTTGATGCCGGAATCATTTGATGAATGGAAATCGGCAAAAATGGCGAATGGCTATCACAAGATATTCGATGAGTGGGTTGAGAAAGACCTGGTAAATCTTATTCGTCACTATCGCAACAATCCGAGTGTTGTGATGTGGTGTATCGGTAATGAAGTGCCCGACCAATGGAATGGAAATAACGGACCTAAACTTTCACGTATGTTGCAGGATATCTGTCATCGCGAAGACCCGACCCGTCCGGTCACTCAGGGTATGGATGCTCCAGATGCTGTAGTCAACAATAATATGGCGGCTACTATGGACATAGCCGGATTCAATTATCGTCCCCACAAGTATCCCGAAAACTATAAGAAGCTGCCGCAACAGATTGTTTTGGGCAGTGAGACTGCTTCTACTGTCAGCTCTCGCGGTGTGTATAAATTCCCTGTGACGCGTCAGGCCATGAAGAAGTATGACGACCATCAGTCTTCATCATACGATGTGGAACACTGCGGATGGTCTAACTTGCCCGAAGACGACTGGATTTGGCATGATGACAAACCATGGGCTATCGGAGAATTTGTATGGACAGGTTTTGATTATCTGGGCGAGCCGACACCTTATTATACTGATTGGCCCAGTCACTCTTCTTTATTTGGCATCATTGACCTTGCCGGTCTGCCGAAAGACCGTTACTATCTCTACCGCAGCCATTGGAATAAGGATGAAGAGACTCTTCATATCCTTCCTCATTGGACATGGCCGGGACGGGAAGGAGAAGTTACTCCGATTTTTGTCTATACCAACTATCCTTCGGCAGAAGTGTTTATCAACGGTAAGAGTCAGGGTAAGCGTACCAAAGATTTGAGCGTTACTCCTGAAAATAGTGCTGATTCAGCATCTACAGCCAACTTTAAACGCCAGCAACGTTATCGCCTGATGTGGATGGATACGAAGTATGAACCGGGAACAGTAAAAGTAGTGGCTTATAATGACAAAGGAGAAGCAGTTGCCGAAAAGGAAATTCACACTGCCGGCAAGCCCGACCATATCGAACTGGTAGCCGACCGTAACGAAATCAAGGCAGATGGTAAGGACTTGTCATTTGTAACTGTAAGAGTAGTAGACAAGGACGGTAATTTGTGCCCTGATGCTCAACATCTTATCAAATATTCGGTGAAAGGGGCAGGAACTTATCGTGCCGGAGCTAATGGCGACCCTACATCAATAGAGCTTTTCCATCTTCCACAGATGAAAGTTTTCAATGGAATGATGACCGCCATTGTCCAAAGTACCGATAAGCCGGGCGAAATAACATTGACCGCAACCGGTAAAGGACTTAAATCAGGTAAGTTGGTTTTAATGAGTAAGTAAAGAGATTTGTTTAAATTCCCTCTATCTGTGCCCCGCTTGATTTTATTAAGCGGGGCTTTTTATATTAAAATAGTTAGAAAATAATTCGGGATATCTGCAGTTAGCTCTGAAAAAGTTGCTAAATTTGTTCCCATATTTAATATGCTGTTTAGAAATCTTAATATTTTATTACTATATTATGTTGACCCAAATCATAAACGCGAAGATACTTACCCCTCAGGGATGGTTAAAGGACGGTTCGGTCCTGATGCGTGACAACAAAATTTTAGAAGTAACAAATTGTGACCTGGCTGTTATCGGAGCTGAACTGATTGACGCCAAAGGTATGTATGTAGTTCCCGGCGGTGTGGAAATCCACGTTCATGGCGGTGGTGGCGGAGACTTTATGGAAGGTACCGAAGAGGCTTTCCGTACAGCTGTTAACGCCCACATGAAACACGGTACTACCAGTATTTTCCCAACTCTTTCTTCATCTACCGTGCCGATGATTGAAGCGGCTGCCGAAACCTGTACCAAGCTGATGGCAGAGCCTGGCAGTCCGATACTTGGTCTTCATCTTGAAGGACATTACCTTAACATGAAGATGGCAGGCGGCCAGATGCCTGAAAACATAAAAGACCCGGATCCGAAGGAATATATCCCTATTGTAG